>Ga0206864_1032_pt1 | contig 52560 bp, 46 predicted proteins | sample Alteio_BWOrgCont_42_FD_152632 | JGI IMG/M metagenome (GOLD analysis project Ga0206864, IMG submission 152632) | Enriched cells from forest soil in Barre Woods Harvard Forest LTER site, Petersham, Massachusetts, United States -... | ecosystem: Environmental > Terrestrial > Soil > Temperate forest >...
CTGAAGTTCCTGGTATTACGACAACTCTAAAGTCCAGGCCTGTTTGCTGTGTAGTAGATGTGACAGTGACAGCGCCAACACCAAAACTAACCATAGTGATAGTAGTGCCTCCATTTACGTATGGTAAAGCGTACCAAGGTCCTGTTGTGCCTGTATTACTAAAATAAACAATCACAAGCCCTTCATCAACGATACTTTGGTCGATTGCAGGAACGGTAAGTGTCGTACCTGTAACCGGAACTGTTATACCGGTAAGTAAATAGCTTGATACGTTAGCATTCCCCGCAGGTCCCTGTGGGCCCACTGCACCGGTAGCGCCTGCTGCACCAGTAGCGCCTGTTGCGCCAATTGGCCCTTGTGGCCCTGCTGGCCCGGTTGCACCGATTGCACCTGTAGCACCAACTGCACCAGTTGCGCCTGTCGGTCCGGCTGGCCCTGCTGGCCCGGTTGCGCCAATTGCACCAGTTGCACCTGTTGCACCTATTGCTCCGGTAGCACCTGTTGGCCCTGCAGGCCCTGTAGCGCCTGTTAATCCTGTTGCGCCAGTTGCACCTGCTGGCCCTGTTGCACCTGTTAATCCTGTTGCGCCAGTTGCACCTGTTGCTCCTGTTGCTCCAACTGGTCCTTGTGGACCAACTGGCCCGCCTGCTGGCCCTGCCGGCCCTTGTGGCCCTGCTGCACCTGTAGCGCCTACAGCACCCTGTGGACCTGTTGCACCTGTTGCCCCATCGGCTCCCGCCGGCCCGGGGGTTTTATCTTTTTTACATGCTGCAATACTAAGTAAGCATATAAACAAAATTGGGAATAAAAGTCTAATTGGTTTCATATCAATTAATAATTTTGAGTAACTTAATTTGCTTATTATTTAAAGTTTGATTTTGTTTGTTATATTGACCTTCTACGTAAGCATCTTCAATTTGTTACAATTCTTGTTATATGAAATATATTTTCTTAACATTTTATTAATTAAAGGCCAGGTAATTGCTATTAATAGCTAACAATTGTTCAAAATTTTACCTATAATTTAAAAACAAAAAAATGGATTTTATCGTTATATTAAACGTTCAACATCATCCTATATGAATAACATAAGCGGCTCTTTGCACTCAAAAGTGCATAATTGGATAGATACGATAGGTTTCAGCCTAAACGATTCACAAACCAATGATAAAAACCACGTAACTACCGATCATTATTTTTTTGAAACTTTCAATTTTTTTGAAAAATCGAAAAGTGATGATCCTGAAAATTCGAAATTTTTATGTTTTGACGCTTACGGGGAAACAATAAAAGTTAAGTCGCTTTTAGATCTGCAAACGGCTTTTTTTGAAAATATAAGTCAATTGTGACCGCTGATTTTTGTGATTTAATGATTTCGTTGATGATATTCTGTCGTGAGAAGAAATGCCACTTTTTTAACTAATTCTATAATTTACATCGCTTATAGATAAAAAAATCCTGCTTAGCTATAAGCAGGATTTTTTGTTAACGGATATTTTATTTAAAAAACTACCTTTTTCTTTCGGACTCCCGATAGCTATCGGGATGGACTTCCGGACTAATTTATATTAATGCTCTATATTTTCATCAACAGGTAAATCGATAGTTAATCCACGCCCGCCCGGTGCCGCAGGTAAATTAACGATGGGCCTTGTCGGGTTCAGGGCTTCTTTTATGCGCAGGTGCAGATCGGTAAAATGGGCTGCTGTTATTGCATCGCCACCTTTTGGCAAGCTGGCGTCAATGAGTTTTAATTCAGCGCGCACCATTGGCCTTATATCTGACAAAGCCACATTTATAGGGGTTAAACCATAATTCGCTAAAGTTGCGGCCGGAATACCCGGAATAGACTTGAAATCATCATTCAGCAAACTTTTTAAATCCTCAATATAGCCACGCTGCAGGTTGCGCTTAAATCCATCTGGTTTAGGTGTATTAAATATCCCGCTGCGCAAGTCGGTAAACAATTCGGCTACGGTATAAGCACTGGCGCCGTTTTTAGCTTCATTATCATACATACGTGCCAGCCGTGAAGGCGAAAATATGCCGCTCAAAGTGCTAACCTGGACACTTTTTATACGGCCGATCATTACACCATTATCAAATTTGCTTAATTCCCGGCTATCTATTAACCACAAAGGCGTTGTAAACAGTTGTTTATTAAAAAATAAAACCGCGTCCCGTTGCCTGTCTTTATTGACAAAATCATACACCGGGCCGCTTTGGTCGTAAGTTTTAAAATTCTCGTTCATGCCGCCAATGTTTGCTGTAACATGGCCCATATAACGGTAAAACTGTGTTAAAACTTCCAGGTATATGTCCTGCAGGTCACTATAACCTTCGCCCTTTTGATAGGTCCATTTTTCAACGTTCGGTAAAATGCGTTTTAAATTAGCTATGCCATACGTACTGGCCTTCATGGCATTGTCGCCCAAATCTTCGCTTTGTAAACGCGGATCAAGCGTTGTTCCCTGCCGGCCATAATAATAAAGCGGGTTACCGGCTTTTTCTTTTATCCATTCGTCCAAAATCTCTTTTTCCTGTTTGGGTGTTTTTTTGCCGGGAAACCAGGTATAACCCCATTTTATAGCCCATTTATCATACTCGCCAATTTGCGGATAAAAGTGTGTTACGCCATCACCGGGCTGGGCAATATAATTAAAGCGGGCATAATCCATAATTGAGGGCGCCGTACCATGTTTATCGGTAAATGTTTTTGATCTTAACGAATCAACCGGGTAAGCATAGCTTGAACCAAAATTATGCGGTAAGCCCAGGGTGTGCCCAATCTCGTGCGAGGATACAAACCGGATCAGCTCGCCCATTTGTTCATCAGTAAATTTGGCTTTACGGGCCTCAGGGTTTGCAGCAGCCGTTTGTACAAAATACCAGTTGCGCAGTAACTCCATCACATTATGATACCATCCAACATGGCTTTCTAATATTTCGCCCGTACGCGGATCAGATACATGCGGCCCATAAGCATTTTCCACATCCGATGCAAAATACCTTACTACGGTATAGCGTGCATCTTCCGTGCTAAATTCAGGGTCTTCCTTTGGTGTAGGTGCAGCTTTGCCAATGATTGCATTTTTAAACCCTGCAGCTTCAAAAGCTTTTTGCCAGTCGTTTATCCCAGCTATAAGATAAGGGACCCATTTTGGGGGTGTGGCGGGATCGATATAAAAAATAATTGGTTTTTTAGGTTCAACCAACTCACCGCGTTCATAAGCTGCTGTATCTTTAGGCTCTAATTTCCAGCGGTGTATGTACGATGTAACTAACGCTTTTTGCGCATCAGTTCCATAATCGGTTTGGGTTTGCCCAAAATAACCCACCCTATCGTCCCTTAAACGGGCTTTCATAGGCGTTTTAGGAAGCAGTAACATAGAAGTATTCAGCTCGAACGATATTGACGCATTGCTATTATCTGTAGGTGATTCAGTGGAGCGGTAGGTTTTTAATGTCCGTGCTTCAATATTTATAGGGAAACTTTTTATAGTATCGATGTACGACCGGGAATTATCCAGTCCTGAAATTTTATATGCTTTTTTCAACTCGTCGGGTATGCCGATGGCGGTGATATCGCCGTTATAAAAATCAGTTACATCAATCACCACACCTGTTGTATCTTTATTAAACGCCTTTATATCAAACGAAGCCAGCACCACATCCAGGTTTGAGTTTTTAACCGACCGGTACATATCGCTTGTACTATCGGCGCGCATTGAATAACTGGGTACACGTAAAAGTATTTGCTTATCATGTTTTTCCCATTTCCATACCTGTTCGTTTGCTTCTTCGCCACCATATTGCTCATTAGTCACTTTTATGTTAGCCGGCGTTTTGGCCAGGCGGGTTACCACCAGCATCTCGCGCTCTAATAATGAATCGGGGATTTCGAAGTAATATTTACCTTCAACTTTATAGGTATTAAAAAGGCCTTTGTCGACTTTTGTTTTGGCAGGGATTACATCGCTGAATTTTTTTATGCCTTCTTTTTTTGACGGCCCGACGGTTGCCGTGGCTGACGAACCAGTAGCCGTTGAAGTGGTTTTAACAGTGACCGTTTGCGCCTCCTTTTTGGCAACACATGAACTTGCAATAACAGCAATTATAACAGCAGTTTTAAATAGGTAAGGACTTCCTTTTAATGATCGGGACATATCAATGTTTAAATAATTTGGTAAAGTTATAAACGTACGTAAAATACATTCTTTTTAATAATCGAAATGCTTTTGTTACAAAAAAATTGGCCCTATAACCGTTTGAATGGGCAAGAACTAACTAAAGAAATTTTTTAACACGGAGAGAAACAGAGAAAGCGCGGAGCTCACAGAGCGATAATTTTATTTCTTAAAGGTATTTAAATATCTAAAACAGTTCGTTAAATTTAAAAACTCAGCGAACTGAGTGTCTTCTCTGCATCTCTGTGTTAAAATCATCCACACAATACGCTATTGCGCCAGAATATTCCCATAAGGTGTTTATTTTCAGCAAAATATCGTTGTTAAACGTGTTAAGGATCAGCATGATTTTCTTTTGGTTTAAATCATCCTCACGCCAAATGCATTACCGCATATAAAGCGCTAACCGATATTGCTATCCATAAAACCACTCCCTGCAGTAAAGGTTTAAAACCCACAGATGCTAAAACTTTTCTTGAAAGCCCTGCACCAATAAGGAATAAGGTTAATGTTAAGCCCGCTTTAGCAATTGCTATTAACCAGGGGCTGATTAATGATATTGCCGGGATATATGTATTGGCAATCACAGCCAGGATAAACAACCCGATAAAGTAAGGTATACCCACTTTTTTAGATTTGTTTTTAAAGATGAAGGCTGACATAAAAGTAACCGGGATGATCCATAAAGCCCTCGCAAGTTTTACTGTTGTGGCTACTTCCAGGGCATGAACGCCATATTTACTTGCTGCGCCTACAACTGAACTGGTATCGTGTATGGCAATTGCGCACCATAAGCCAAATTGTGTTTGTGAAAGGTTAAGATGATGCCCGATTAATGGGAATAAAAACAGCGCAATTGAATTAAGTACAAACACGCAGCCCAGTGCAACTGATATTTGCTTTTCTTCGGCCTTTATTACGGGGGAGATGGCAGCAATGGCGCTGCCCCCGCAAATAGCTGTACCAGAGGATATCAAAAAGGAGGTTTTCTTTTCAATATTAAGCCAGCGGCCCATAAAATACCCAAAGGTTAAAGTGCCGGTAATGGAGGCTATGGTAAATAAAACCCCTTCCCTGCCTGCCAGCAGGGCGCTGTGTATATTCATACCAAAGCCTAAACCGACTACCGATACCTGCAGCAGCAAATGGGTGGCCTTATGATTTAAATGCAGATAAGGATGGCCGGTAAATTGTGCAACAATAAGCCCCATTACCAAAGTTATCGCCGGGCTTGCAAATGGTGTTAAACAAAAAGCGATGCAAATAATAAATATCGCTCTTCGTGTATTGTAATTAATGTTGATTAATAACCCGGTATTATTAGTAATTGAGTGCTGCGTATCCATAACATTTTGTTGTTTTGTTACGCAAAGGTGATGTGTTTTATGTTGCGTTTTATATCATAAAAGGCAATGATTGATAACTTTTGGTTATGGAAAATTGAGAAATTTTTTATTTTGAGGCTATTTATCCAATTCTAAAATATTCAATTCTGGTGTAAGCCCAGCGCATCTTAGATCAGGAGGGAGGGATATGGATATTATAGCTATGACAGTACAACCAATTCTCCAAACGTTTTAGGGCCGTTTAATAATTATTCCTTCCCTCTAGCGCGAGGTATTATCATAAAAACCAAATAATACAATTATATTTAATGTCTTTGATCAGGCAAGTAATCAAATTATTCAATTTGATTACCAAAACGCATTTAATTATAGACCTTAGCCTTGGCCCTAATAATAAATAATATGAAAAAGATTTTAGTAGTGTTAATATTGCTTTATACCAATAGAGCGTATTCTCAAAATCATAAAAAAATAGTTATTCCACTACTTAAAGAAAATCACAAAATAGACTCTTTATTGGATACAGTAATAAGCCGCACCAGTTCGCATCCTACTTATTTTTCTTTCGAAACAACAAATTTGGGTGATGAATATCTGTTTAGCATCTCACAACTTAGAAACAACCATTCAAATATATATTACGTTTTTATGACACCAAAATACATGAAAAATTTTGGTTATTTTAAATATAAAGGGTGTACTGTATTTGTTAGCGGCGGCATTGATCCCTATGGTTTTTTTAAAATAACAAGGGGGAAAAAATCATTTGACTTTATCCCCAATAATAAAAGTAACAATATTGATGATTTATTTTTTGGCTTTTATACATATGATCATGGGAGGTTTTTAGTAGACGATATAAAGGTGGAATGATAATGTGGGTAGCGTATCAAAGCTGTTGTTGTTTTATGAAACATTGATAATAAGACCTAAATTATCCTTACAGCCGCTTAAAAATCTGTAAGATTGTTTATATTGCCTTCTAAATCACCCTAATGGATTTAGACTTAGCCGCTTCCGGAAATAGTAAAGCAAAGCCCGCGCACCCGGCCATTTTTATGGTCCTGCTTCTCCCTTACGGGATAATGCAGGGGTATTTGACGGTCACACTTGCTTATTTGTATCACAAGGCAGGTATGCCGGTTGAAGATGTGGCGGCCCTGGTTGGGCTTAGCCTGTTACCCAATATCTTTAAATTTGTGTGGGGACCGTTGATCGATCTTACGCTGTCTGTTAAAAAATGGTATTTAATTGCCAACGTTACTACCGCTGCCGGAATGTTTTTGATGGGCGTATTGACGCCAATCGCCCACAATTTTTGGTTATTGGGCGCCGTAGTGTTTGTTGCTTTTTTTGCGTCGACCTTTGTATGCCTCGCCGCGAGCAGTTTTATGGCTTACGATACCACCGAAGAAACTAAGGGCCGGGCCGGCGGTTGGTATAACATTGGCGGGCTTGGCGGAATCGGACTTGGCGGCGCTGCCGGGCTTTGGTTAGCCCAATATGTCTCTGCTGCCTGGATGGTTGGCGCTGGGCTGGGCATTGCCTGTTTATTTTGTTTTTTTGCTATCCCTTTTGTAAAGGAGCCGGAATCAGCTATCCGTGCAAATAAAGTGGGCCAAAACCTGGCTAATCTTTTTAAAGACATCTGGCTAACGATAAAAGAAAAAGCTGCGGTCCTGGCATTGTTCCTGGCGTTTTTACCATTGGGAACGGGGGCTGCAGGAAGTCTTTTTGCGGCAATGGCCACCGATTGGCACGCCGGGGTGAATATAGTAGCGTTGGTTACCGGCCTGTTAGGCGCCGGGGCAACCAGCATTGGCTGCCTGGTTGGCGGGTATCTTTGCGACATCATGAACCGCCAGCGGGCTTATGTACTCTTTGGCCTGGCGCAAGCCCTTTGTGCAGTAGGAATGGCTTTTTGTCCGCACACGGAAATCTTTTTTGTTTGCTGGACGCTGGCTTACGCCTTTGCCAACGGCCTGGCGTTTTCAGGGTTTACAGCCTTTGTTTTGGAAGTGATTGGCAAAGGCGCCGCTGCAACTAAATATAATCTTTATGCAGGCCTGGCCAATATACCCATTTATTTGGTCACTATCGCTGACGGCTGGGGCGATACAAAGTGGGGGCCGAATGGCACACTGCTGATCGAGGCGGCATGTGCCGGGGCAGGTATTCTGCTTTTTTACCTGTTCAAAGCTTTGATGGGCAAAAAAAGAGTATCGCCGGCACCTGGTTAAACATATTAGTTAGTGGTGACAGCATTTTGTCACCATAAAGGGGTCGATTTTTGGCAATTTTTTTCTATAAAAACCTGTAAATGAGGTATTCCAAAAATCGGTGGCGTGAAAAGCGTGAACATGCGTTTTGAAGGAGTGAAAGAAGTCCGGAGGTCGGAAAGAAAAATGAGGTAGTTGCAGTTAGTCACTGCAATTCGATCTGCAATATTTTAAAAACTAATCTCTGATCTCTAATCACTAATCTCTATACTACTTCAACTACTTATCCGTTTCCACAATATCACCGCTGTCGATACGGCTCCTTTTAATGGGCAGTACTACAGTTCCGCGATACAATTTATAATCGTTGAAATAATTTGGAATCCCTTCCGCAATCATTTCTTTAGAATTGTTTATAACAGTATACTGCAAACGCGGGTAGATAGCATCGCCCGAAAAACCTGCAATTCCGATTTGGTCACCTGCTTTTACCATTTGGCCAACCCTGGCCGTTATACTTCCCTTTTCCATGTTCTGCATCACACTGTATTCGCCATTGCCGTGATCAATTATGATGTAATTGCCCAATCCCTTTGGATCAGCGTTAGGCGGCAATTTTGGGCGCTGAACAACTTTGCCATTAAATTCATTGTCAGGAATTTTATTTTGCACCTCTATAATCTTGCCGTCAGACGGGACATAAACCGGCTTCCCATAAACATACCAGTTTTGTTTTTTAAATGGCGAACCATGGTACATGCTCCCGCTTGCGTCAATACTCATCAGGTCGTATGCATAACGGTTTGCATTTTTAGGTATAAAATTTGTCTTTCTGTTTATAGTATCATTCGGCGTCCGGCGGTGGTCAGAGTAAAAATCATGCCCGTCCCAAACAATTATTTTACCCTTTAAAGGAAGATAATATTCATTTTTTGCAATATATACTTCGGGTGTGATCACTTTTATCATTGAAGCGTCGAAATCCATAGGCAACCGCAGTTTATTGTGGTCTATTTGCTGTTGATTATCTGCATAGTTAAAAAAGAACCCGTATTTCAATGTAGCAATGGTTACATCCGGCGTGAAAGTATGGAAGGGATTGAAAATACTGATCGTTTGGCCGGGCTTTATTATAGTATTACCTAATACGTCGTTGCCCGGCGATTGCCCGTTATGGTCAATGAATTTTCGCTGTACTAATTTACCCGTGGCATCCATCACTGCTACCTCTACAGAATTTAATTCGAGCACATGGGCAGTTTGATTTTTAATTATTATGTCAAAGTTTAAATAATACCCATAAATATCTTTTTCGATCAAGGGTTTTGGAGGCGTAATTTTAATGGCCGCAATTTTTGAACTGTCAATCTCCGGGTCATTATAATTAGAAATAATTTTACTGCTTTTAAAGCTGTTAAGAAACAACAAAAAGCCTATTAAAGTTATGTTTTTAAGCATTGTAAAGGTTTTATACACAGGTTATTAATGCTTTCGTTTGTTATTTTATTTATAACGTTAGCAAAAGCGTTTTTTAAAATCACCTGCTTATACGCTATTGTCAACAAGATGTTACATTTGAAAAAAAGAGATTGCAATTGGCGGTAATGCAGCCAGGATAGTTTACCCGTTCAAAAAGGACGACGCAGAAGACAAGCAGTTTCGCTGCCGGGTAATAAATTCCATAAAGCTATGAATAGCTTTATGGCTTGAAAAAATCGAGGTTTTTTGTTTTGATCAGGAAGATTGGGTAAGCCACGAGAAATGCACCGCACAAGGCCGCAATGACAATAGATTTTGTAAATATGCCAAGGTTTATGGCATCATTAAAACAGGCTAAGCCAATTGGTAAAAAAAGGAATATAGCCGTGATGAGGCCAGGGGAGAATTTTCTTTTTGACCTGATATAGGGCAATATGTGAAAAAATAAAGCATTTATAACCATTAAGGCCGGGAAGATAAGGCTAAAGGTAGGATGAGCCCAGCCAACCTCTGCACAGGCAATGCCTACGAAGAGCATGATCACATTTGTGATATAAAAAGTGTTCCAATCCACCTCAAGTTTCAGGATTTTCTGCGCCCATGTTTTCCAGTCATAGCTGTATTCTTCTAAAATATGTAACGCATAGGCCGCTAAAGCAACCCAGAAAATATAATCCGGTTTCATTAATTAAGGGTTTTGAACTTTGAAGATAGGAAAATTTATTAATAAAGCCAAACCCAGTAAAAAACGGTATTCCCTAATATCAGATCAACTATCTTTTAGTCGTAAGTCCAAAGTCCTGTTTCTCAAGACTTACGACTTTTGTCTCAAGACTTGTTAATTGGTGGCCTCCCAGTCATCTGATGCACTTTTGCCACCATCTGTCCATGTCCATTCTATTTTTTGATAGACAAATTTTATTTCACATTGTTTATTATCCTTTAATTCTACTGATGAAATTAAAGCGTTCGAAAGCTTGATTGACCCGTATTTTGACATTTCCCCTTTAGGTGATTTTTTATAATATTCAATTTCAACAGAAGAAAGAATTTTATTGTCTGTTTTTATCTTGTTCAATTCCGCCTCAGATTTATCTATATTTTTTACTATCGTAACCGTCCCTCTTTCCGTCCGGCCATTATTTCCCCGCGCATTATTTACTGTTAACGTTGGCCCGCTTGCATGGGTACACTCGAAAGCAGGTTCGCCCGGAATGATTACCCTAATCAATTTAGTATTTTGTGCGGAGGCAAATAATGTTGCGGACAGGCACAATAAAAACAATAAGGCAAAATGATAAAAATGATATTTTTTCATGGTGATTTGTATTTTAAGTGAAAATATAATTAAATGCAGGTATAATTATATAAAACGTTTTATGCTTCCCAGGGAAACAAGCCAGACTGGCCATTTAATCCGGGTTTTAAAATATATTCGCATAAAAGCTTTACGCTTATGAAGTATCTAAATAGTTTACTATTCTTTTCATAAATAAATATCCGAATAATAAACCGTTCTAATAGCAGGTAAAATATATTATATTTTGCTGATCCGATGGCCACCTGAATGATTCGAAATCTGGCTGTTAAATGCAAAGAAAAAGGGGATATACCATGCCGGTATTCCCCTCATAAAATTTGATGCAACGCCTGACTTAATTATTCCAGCACCCCGAATTTTCCCGATTGAAACTCCTGGAAAGCCTCCTGTAATTCGCGGTGGGTATTCATCACAAACGGCCCGTACTGAGCAATAGGCTCATTAATAGGCTCGCCGCTCAATAATAATACTACGCTATCACGGTCTGCACTTATACTTATTTCTTCACCTTCATTTTTAAACAAAACAAAGTCGTGCTGTGTTGCCTTTTCGCCATTAACGGTTATTTCACCGTTTACCACCAACAAAACGGTATTATGGTTAACAGGTATATTGGTAGTTAATTTTCCGCCTTTATTTAAACGGACATCAAACATATTTACCGGTGTAAAAGTTGTGGCCGGGCCTTTATGCTCATTAAACGAACCGGCAATAACGTTTACAACGCCATTATTATCGGCAAGTATTACTTTGCCCATTTGATCGGCGGTTATAGCCTGGTAGTGTGGATTGTCTAATTTGTTTTTAGCAGGAAGGTTTACCCAAAGTTGTACCATCTCAAATGGGCCGCCTTTTTTCGAAAACTCTTTTTCGTGATATTCTTTGTGCAATATGCCTGCACCGGCAGTCATCCATTGTACATCGCCGGGGTTAATTACGCCGCTGTTACCGGTACTGTCATGATGGGCAACGCTCCCTTTATAGGCAATCGTAACTGTTTCAAATCCTTTATGCGGGTGCACATCAACACCGCGAAGATGATCGGATGGGCCAAAATCGTATTCGGCATTAAAATCCATCAGCAAAAAAGGGCTTACCCTTTGCTGGCTGAGTTCTTCATTAGGGAAATAATTAAAAACCCTGAACCCATCGCCAACCATGCCGGGGCGGGCAGGGCGGCTGTATATTTTTTCTATTTTCTTTTCCATTTTGATTCATAATTTATATACAAATATAAAGTTGAAATGGGGTTGGAAAACTTGATGTATATTAAGAAATGTGCCGGAAGTGTTAACGGAAAAAATTAATTTTTTTATATTGTACTAAAATGTTACAATAATATATTATCATTGTGTTATATTTACACAATGATAATTATGAGAAGGTTAATATAAACAGTAAACCCCCTATAATTCCTGATTTTTAAGCTCATTTTTACATTGTGACCACTTAAACAACCTGTTTAAATAATTAATAAATTGTAAACCAATTCAACCAATATAAATTATGAAAAAAAACACAACATTTTGGACACTGTTAGCAGTTTGCCTGTTACCTGCATTTGCACTTTGCCAGGATAAACCCAGCTATGCAGTGGTTGCAGGCGATGAGATCGCTGTAACCAATACTGATGCTGGTAAAGTAAAAGGGTATATACATAATGGTATTTATACCTACAAAGGTATTCCGTATGCTACCTCTGAAAGGTTTACGGCCCCACAAAAACCTAAACCATGGACAGGTGTACGCAGTTCAATGACTTATGGCCCTGTTTGTCCTACCGACCCAACCACAACTGTTAATGACGCTTTTGAATTTGCATTTGATCACGATCTTGGGTATTCAAACGAGCATTGCCAAACGCTGAACGTTTGGACACAAAAGATAAATGACGGCAAAAAGAGACCGGTAATGGTTTGGCTGCATGGCGGTGGGTTTACCGCCGGATCGTCAATTGAGCTGCCATCTTATGATGGCGAAAGTTTGGCCCGGAAAGGCGATGTGGTATTAGTTTCCGTTAACCATCGTTTAAATGTTTTAGGCTTCTTAGATCTTTCTGCCTATGGCGACAAATATAAGGGCTCTGGCAATGCCGGCCTGCTTGATTTAGTAGCGGCCCTGCAATGGGTAAAGCAAAACATTGCCCAATTCGGCGGCGACCCGGATAATGTGACTATTTTTGGCCAATCAGGCGGCGGCGGCAAGGTTACCTGTTTGATGAACTCACCATCGGCAAAAGGTCTTTTTCAGCACGCTATTGTTGAAAGCGGAAGCTATATAACCGGCTTTGCCGAAAAATCAGTATCACAACGTGTAGCAGCAGCCTTATTAGAAGAACTAAAATTACAACCTAACCAGGTTGATTCACTGCAAAAAATACCTTATGATGTATTGAATGATGCAGGTAAAAAAGCAATGAGAAAAGTATCAAGTGCATTAAAAGCTGAAGGAAAACCTGCCGGTGGCGTAGGCTGGGGAGCGGTTTTGGATGGTGATTTTCTTCCTTACCAACCAACAGACCCAGCCGCAATGGAAATATCCAAAAATATTCCGCTGCTGGTAGGTACCACAAAAAATGAGTTTACCCCGTTTGTCCCCGGTCCTAAAGATCAAACCCTTGACCAGGTGAAAGAGGGATTAAAAAAGAAATATGGTGACAAAACTGACGCTTATATGGCAGCGGTTAAAAAAGCATACCCCGCAACAATTAAACCTTCGGGATATACTGACATCGATCTTAATTTCAGGCCACTGGCTGTAAAACAGGCAAACATGAAAGCAGTAAAAGGCGCTGCGCCGGTTTATATGTATTTATTTACATGGCAGTCGCCTGTTAACGGAGGCATTTATAAAGCGATGCATTGTATGGATATTGCGTTCCAGTTTGACAATATCAAACGTTGTGAGCAAATGACAGGCGGCGGCAAGGACGCTTATGTCCTGGCGGATAAAATCAGCAGCGCTTGGATTAATTTTGCACGTACCGGCAACCCCAATACTCCAAACTTACCAAAATGGCCTGCTTACACCGAAGAGAATGGAGCTACTATGCTATTTAATACTCAATGCGTGGTTAGGGATCATCCGGATGGAGAGCTGTTGAAGATTTCGGCTGCTGCTGCGCCTGTAAATGCTGCGCGATAATTTTGTATCTAAACCATGTCATTGCGAGCGCAGCGTGGCAATCGCGAACTATGCATAGCCGCTGTGCATAGTTCGCGATTGCATCGTCGTTCCTTCTCGCAATGACATATTTATTTATAGTCATGATAAAAACAATTACAAAACTTTGCTTTACTTTCTGCAGCACCTGTATGTTTTTAAATTCCTTTGCCGCAAAAGTTGATACTTTGGAGATACAAAGTGTAGTGATGCAAAAAACATTAAAGGCCCCGGTAGTACTGCCGGATAGCTACCAGGCCGGCGAAAAGCACTATCCGGTTGTATACCTGCTTCACGGTGGCCAGGGCAGTTACCGCGATTGGCTTTCAAAGCTAAGTGACAAACTATTGCTGCATAAACTTGCCGATCAATATCAGATTATAATAGTAACGCCGGATGGCAGTCCGGGTAGCTATTATTTTGATAGTCCCTTAGATAAAACCAGCCAGTATGAAACTTTTATTTCAAAAGAACTGGTTCAAAAAATTGACGGGACTTACCGTACCATAAAAGACAGGAAAGGCCGGATCATAGCCGGCCTTTCCATGGGCGGCCATGGCGCAATGTATATTTCTACCCGGCATCCCGATATTTATTGTGCCGCCGGGAGTATGAGTGGAGTAATGGATTTAAATACCAGCTTATGGAAGGTGCCAGCTGATTTTGCAAAATCACGCGATAAAAACTTTGAGTGGTTACTTGGCCCACCTAAAGATACAACGAGCAAGTATAGGGAATATTCAGCTGTCGGGATGGTTGATAAGATGAAGGCCAATGATGTAAAGCTCATTTTTGATTGCGGTTTTGATGATATTATGATAGCTCCAAACCGTGAACTGCATCAATTATTATTGGCAAATGGAACGCCCCACGACTACATAGAACGTCCCGGTAAACATGAATGGCCTTATTGGGAAAATGCAGTTCAATATCAATTCCTTTTCTTTCAAAAGGTTTTTCTGGCTAATGGCTCATTGTAAATAGAAAAATCATGTTAGCACTACTTGGCTTTTTAACTATCTGCGTTTTTTTGGTGCTGATACTGACGAAGCGTCTTTCGGTATTGCTTTCGCTGATTCTTGTTCCCGTTGTATTTGCGCTTATTGGCGGATTTGGCCCTAAGGAAATAGGCGAGATGATCCTTGCCGGTATAAAGCAGGTAGCGCCTACCGGGATATTACTGGTATTTGCCGTTTTATATTTTGCATTAATGATTGATACCGGTCTTTTCGACCCAATGATAACAGGTATTATCCGCCTCGCAAAAGGTGACCCGCTTAAAATTATAATCGGCACCGCATTACTAACCACGCTTGTCCATTTGGATGGCGACGGCACGGCTACATTTATGATCACTATCACTGCCCTTTTGCCCATATACAACAGGCTTGGGATAAAAAGGCTGATCTTACCGTGTATAGTTGCCTTAAGCGTAGGCGTTATGCACCTTGTGCCGTGGTCGGGCACAGTTGCCAGGGCGCTGAACGTAATGAAAACAGACCCACAACACTTGCTGATCCCTATCCTCCCATCCATGATCGGCGGCATCATCTGGGTGTTTGCAGTTGCCTATTGGCTCGGGAGAAAAGAAAGAAAACGACTTGGGATTGTCCAACTGGCCTATGACCACCGGCAGGAGCTTTCTGAAAAGCAAAAAGCGATACGCCGCCCGCAACTGATCTGGTTCAACAGCATATTCACCCTGCTATTGATTGTATCGCTTATTTTAGGATTAATTGCACCTGCAGCCATATTCATTATCGGTTTCGCGGTTGCTTTAATGGTTAACTATCCATCGCAGTCCGAACAAAAGAAAAGGTTGCAAGACCATGCCGCAAACGTGTTTTTAGTGTCAATTATAATATTTGCGGCAGGCGTTTTCTCCGGCATTCTTACAGGCACAAAAATGATCGATGCAATGGCTTTATCCATGGTATCTCTTATTCCGCAACAGCACGCAAACCTGTTACCCGCGTTGGTGGGCGTAACAAGCATGCCGCTTAGCCTGGTGTTTACACCGGATGCCTATTATTTTGGTGTTATCCCGGTATTAAAAACCGCTGCCATCCATTATGGGTTAAATCCAATCGAAATAGGCAGGGCGGCAATCTTAGGCCAAATGACCACCGGGTTTCCATTAAGCCCCTTAACAGCCTCTACGTTTGTGCTTGTAGGTTTATCTGAAGTTGAGCTTGCCGATCATCAGAAATTCACCTTTAAATGGGCTTTCGGAACAACAATAATTATGACGATAATAGCTATTTTAACCGGAGCTATTCATTTATAAACTAATAAAAATGACGCCAAAAAATAAAATCAGGATTGGTTGCGGCGCAGGCTTCTCGGGCGACCGCATTGAACCTGCTGTTATCCTGGCAGAAAAAGGCAATCTCGATTATTTAGTGCTCGAATGCCTTGCCGAACGTACCATCGGGCTGGCCCAAAAAAGAAAGGCTATCGATCCAGACCAGGGATATGATCCCCTTTTAGAACGCCGCCTGGAACTGCTTTTGCCTGTACTGAAGAAAAATAAAGTACGTTTAATTACCAATATGGGTGCGGCCAACCCTGTAGCTGCGGCTGGTAAAATTATTGAAATAGCAAAAAGGCTTAATCTTTCCGTTACTGTAGCTGCCGTTACCGGCGATGATGTATATCAATTGATCAGCGGGGATGAAATAGCGATGGAAACAGGTAATGCATTAAAGAAGTCCGGGCAAATTATTTCGGCCAATGCCTATTTGGGTGCCGATGCCATAATACCGGCATTGGAAACAGGTGCCGAGATTATTATAACCGGTAGGGTGGCTGATCCTTCATTATTCGTCGCACCCCTGGCATACGAATTTGGCTGGTCGTTAAATGATGCCGATATTATTGGGAAAGGAACTGTTATTGGTCATTTACTGGAGTGTGCCGGTCAAATATGCGGCGGTTATTTTGCCGACCCCGTGAATAAGCCAGTAGAGGACATGGAGAATTTAGGCCATCCTTTTGCAGATGTTTATCCCGATGGGAGTGCTGCAATAAGCAAAGTTGAAGGAACGGGCGGCTTAATTAACCTGGCAACCGCCAAAGAACAACTGTTGTACGAAGTAACAAACCCGTACCAGTATTTTACACCAGATGTAGTTGCGGATTTCACAACGGTATATTTAACGCAGCTTGACAAGAATTGTGTTGGCGTAAAAGGTGGCGGCGGTCAGCAAAGGCCCGGTACTTTAAAGGTAAGCGTCGGTTATAAAGCAGGGTTTATTGGGGAAGGGGAAATTTCTTACGCCGGGGCACATGCACTTGAACGGGCGCAGCTGGCTGGTGAAACCCTCAAAAAGCGGCTAAGTGCACATTATAAGGAATTGCGTGTTGACTATATTGGCTATTCTTCGGTTCACTCCTATTCATTTAGCATTGATGCTAAGCCTTATGAAGTAAGGCTTAGGGTGGCCGGCAAAGCACTGAGCAGTGAAGAAGCCGCTATTATTGGCGAAGAAGTTGAAGCCCTTTACACCAACGGCCCTGCCGGAGGGGGTGGTGCCAGGAAGTACATAAATGAAGTGGTCGGGATCGTGTCCACTTTAATCGACAGGAATAAAATACAACCATCTGTAATCATAAAAAGGTATGAGCACCAAACTCCATGAAATAGCGCATAGCCGTGCAGGCGACAAAGGAAATACACTCATCCTGTCCCTGATTCCTTTTGATGAAAAAGATTACGAACTACTTTGTGCAGCAGTTACCGTTGATAAGGTCAAAGCCCATTTTAAGGATATTATTTATGGCGATATCGTCCGTTACGAGCTGCCTAATATTTCAGCACTCCAGTTTGTATGCCAGCAGGCTTTAGCAGGCGGTGTTACCACTTCTTTAGTAATGGACACCCACGGCAAAACTTTAAGTTACGCGTTACTTGAGCTTAGTATAGAGCTATAGGCAGCAATTTAGAGGGTGTAATACCATAAGCTTTTTTAAAAGCGAACGAAAAATGCGAAAAATCCTTAAATCCAACTTCAAGATAAACATCTGATATTTTTAGTCCCTTTTCTTTGATCAGGAAATAAGCATCGTTCAATCGTTTTTGTTGCAGCCACCTGTTTGGCGATGTATTATATATTTTTTCAAAATCGCGTTTAAAAGTAGCAAGGCTCCTGCCAGTAAGATAGGCAAACCGGTCGAGATCGACATTAAATTTATAGTGTTGGTTCATATAAGCCTCCAGGTCAATTTTACCAGGTTCGCTGAAATCAAACAGTACATCCTTTAATGCAGGATTGGTTTGCAGCAACAGCATTACAGCTTCTTTAACTTTTAAATTGGTTAACGCCTTACTGATGTCACTCCTACCATCCAGGTAGGGCGTTAACGATTTGATAAAACTCATAAACAAATCATTGGACGCTAAACGCAGTACATTGTCGCCTTTATAAGTGCCCTCAGTATGCAGGTTATATTCGGCGCTCATTCTTAATAATGTATCCCTATCAATTGATATGGAGATTGATTTATATTCCCCGCCGGGCGGCGGGCGTTTTATAAATCTTGCCAATTGATTTTTCCTGAAAAACCTGAAATCCCCTTCTTTAAAAAGATAGGTTTTACCACCAACATTTACTTCTGAACTACCTGCCAACGTGTATGAAAACACGTGTGCAGGTACAAACTGTTCGCCCTCCCTGCTATTGTGTGCGTAACATGAAAATAATATACGGGGCTTTTCCCTATCTTTTTCTCCTTTTTGCATAAACCTGGTTTGACTTAATTTTTTGAAGCATAAAATTGCTTGCCTAATCCTGTTTCAAGGAAATTCTCGGCATCATCGTGATCGGTCGAGATGCTTACAGGCATCCATTTTTCCATTTCAGCTTGTCTTGAAGCATTGGCTTGTTTTAGCATCCCTATAGCTTCGCTGCCTAACACAAGGTGTACCGGCGGTGCGGGGTTTTCGACTAATTCAACCATTACTTTTGCCGCCTTGTCAGGAGCGCCCATAGGAATAAATTTGCCGCTTGTAAAAAGCTCCTTCCTTACGTCAACAGTAGTTTCATAGCCTTCAACATGCGGGGCATAAGTCATAGATGCACCTGCCCAGTCGGTACGGAAACCACCTGGTTCAACACAGGTTACATAAATACCAAGCGGGGCAACCTCCTTTGCAAGGGCCTCGCTAAAACCACCCAAACCAAATTTGGCAGCCTGGTAAATACTAACACCCGGATTCCCAACCCTGCCACCTATCGAACTGATCTGCAGGATACGCCCGCCCCGCTGCTTCCGCATATAAGGCAATACCGCCCTTGTTATTTCTATCGGGGCATATAAATTGGTTTCCAGTTGGCTGCGAACCTGGTCATTGGTAAAAGCTTCGGCTGCGCCGGTAATACCAAAACCCGCGTTATTTACCAACACGTCAATTCGCCCAAAATGATCCACTACATCAGCCACAGCCCTGTAAACATCATCGTATTGGGTAACATCTAATTTTACCGGATAGATCTGATCCGGATATTTTTCAACCAGGTCATTTAATGTCTCGGGGTTGCGGGCTGTTGCCACAACTTTATCTCCGCTTTCTAAAACCGCTTCAGTAAGGCTGCGCCCCAATCCACGCGAGCTGCCTGTTATAAACCAAATTTTTGTCATCGTTTTAAGTATTTATTTAAAACAAAGGTAAGCCGTTTTGTTTTCGGATGTTTTGTTAGAAAGCTCAAGTTATTTTGTTTAAAAGGTCAAAAATATTCAAAACAGGTTACATCGTATCATCATTGTTATATACTTTATAAAAAACAACATTACTTTTCATGTAATTTCATTGATATTTGATTTCAGCAGTCAAAGCATTGCTGTTTTAAACCAATTTGCCAATTCTTCAAAGATTAAAGACATCATGGAAAAATCACGCCGTAAATTTATAAAACAGGCTTCAATAGCAGGGGCAGGGCTATTGCTCGCAAAAACCGCTTGGAGCGCAAAAAGCTACAAACGTATTATCGGCGCTAATGACAGGGTACGGGTTGGCGTTGTTGGCTTCAGTGACAGGCATAAAAGTTCGCATATCCCGAGCTTTATGAACCATTATAAGGAACTTAACTTCGAAGTGGTTGCGGTTTCAGACATCTGGAACAAGCGCCGGGAAGAAGGCGCGGCCACCTGGAAGGATAAGATGCAAAATGATGTAAAAGCATTCCGCAATAATGAAGAATTATATGATAGCAAAACCGTTGATGCGGTGTTCATCAGTACAGCTGATTTTCAACATGCACGCCATGCTATTGAAGCGGTAAAAGCAGGTTGCGATGCTTATGTAGAAAAACCATTTGCTGAAACTATGGAAGATAACCGCGCCGCTCTTAAAGCGATAAAGGAATCGGGTAAAATTGTGCAGATTGGCTCACAACGCAGGAGTGGGGCTAATTACCACGCTGCAAATGATTTTATCCGCTCGGGCAAGTTTGGCCCTATCACCATGGTTGAGTTAACCTGGAATGTAAACCAGCCTGGCCGCTGGCGCAGACCTGAATTGTTAAACGTTTTGAAGGAAGAAGACACCGATTGGAAACGCTGGATAATGAACCGCCCGTATGAGGCATTTGACCCACGCAAATACCTGGAGTTTCGCCTGTTCTGGCCGTATTCATCAGGCTTGCCCGGCCAATGGATGAGCCACCAGATTGATACTGTACATTGGTTCAGCGGTCTTAAACATCCGCGCAGCGTGGTTGCCAATGGCGGTATTTATATGTGGAAAGACGGCCGTAAAAATTGGGATACCATTACTGCCGCATTTGATTATGGCCCGCTGGATGACCTGTCAACAGGTTTCCAGGTTACTTTTGCATCGCGCATGCACAATGGCGATGAACACCCGGCAGAAATATATTATTCAAATGGCGGCGAACTAAACCTGATCACCAATAAAGTGTCACCAACAGGCGGGCTTACTGAGAAAATGGCCGCAGCCATGGGCATGAAAGCGAACCAGCTGCCAGAGGTCGACCTGGCAAATACCGAGCAGGTGGTTGCTTCGGCAAATACCGGCGGCGATGTACTCACATCAAACCATGTACGCAACTGGATGGAATGTGTGCGCAGCCGCAAACAGCCCAATGCCCCGGTTGAAGCAGGATACAGCCATGCCATAGCCAATATTATGACTAATGCCGCTGTGCATACCGGTTATAAGGCCACATTCGATGAAGAAAACCAGGAAGTAATGGCTAATGGCAAAGTATTTAAATATTCATAAAAAGATATGAAGGGCAAATTCAGGTATCGTGCTTTTGTTATTGCATTTACTTTTATCACATCTTCAGTCCTTGCCCAAAAAAGTGAACCGGTAAAGGTGGTAAAGTCGGCTGATGAAAATAAAGTGGATGTTTTTATCGGCGGCAAACTATTTACGAGTTTCATTTACCCGGATAGTTTGGAAAAGCCGGTATTATTTCCTATACATGCTGCAAATGGCACTATTGTGACCCGTGGCTTTCCGCTTGATCCAAAAGCTGGTGAACCTACAGACCATCCTCACCATATTGGCCTTTGGTTTAATTTTGAAAATGTAAACGGGCTTGATTTCTGGAATAACTCTTACGCCATCCCACAAAATAAAAAGAACCTTTACGGCTGGATCCGTACCGATCGGATACTGGAAACCAAAAGCGGGAATGTAGGGAGATTGACCTATCATGCAAATTGGACAAACCAGCAAAAACACATCATACTGGAAGAAACCACCCGTTTTGAATTTAGCGGCAGCGAAAACAAACGAATAATTGACCGTATTACTACCCTAAAAGCGGACACAACCGTTGTTTTTAATGATGCGAAAGATGGGATGCTCGGCCTGCGTTTAGCACATGAGCTACAGATACCAACCACAGAAGACCAGCAATTTACCGATAATAAGGGCAACGTAACCATAGTAAAAGGAGGCACCGACCATATAGCTAACGGCAATTACCTGACCAGCGGCGGTAAAACAGGTAACGACGCCTGGAGCACGCGCGGCGTATGGTGCAAAGTTTATGGTAAAATGGGCGCGGATTCCGTAAGCGTATCCATCATTGATCATCCTAAAAATCCAAACTATCCAACGTTCTGGCATGCCCGTGGTTACGGCTTATTTGCAGCAAATCCACTTGGCGAGAAGATTTTCACCAATGGAAAATCGGCAAAAAACCTAAGCCTTAAAAAGGTGGAATCTGTAACGTTTAGATACCGGATCGTTATTAATAATGGTGATAAAACCATAAATGCTGCTGAGCTTAATAAGATGGCTGAGGCGTTTGGGAAGAAATAAACTCCATCCCCGCTTTTAAGTGGTCGGCATACGAGAGTTACTCCCACCAAAATGGATGCTTTTTACCTACAACCCACGCCTTAAAAATACCGTGAAAACACGGGGTGCATAAGTCATTTAGAGTTGATAGCTTTGATATGTCTATAAACTATCCTAATCATGAAAGCACGTTGGTTAACATTGGCATTTTGTTCTTTCGTATTAATCAATATGCCGGTATATGGTCAAACCAGTAATGACCTTATTGGTACGTGGCATAATGAATCGCAGGCACTCCTTAACATCACAGCAATTTCCCCTGGCGGTCAATTCACCGGCACCTATGTTTCTGAGCCTGGAAAAGTATTTCCACTCTATGGATGGGTTAAACCTGTTGTAGATAGTTCTAAAGGGCCAAATATAGTACCGGTACTATTTAGGATACAAGGGGGGGTATACGGAACCATCACTGTTTGGTCGGGATACCTTAGCAAGGGAAAAGATGGCAGGCTTTCCATCACTGCTATATGGGATGAAGTGCGGGCGCATGCTGACCCTGATAGTTCCCCGGATAATGGTACAGTTAATTTTGCTGTTTTCAAACCCGGCCCGGCTCATTAAAAGGCAGGCATCTTGCTTATTTATAGCAAATTTTGATCAAACAAAAAAGAGGCATACCGGGAATTAACCCGGACTTTGCCTCTTTTGTTAAGGAGTAGGATGTAACTGCCGTTCTTCTTAAGTCCGAACGCTGATTATTTCCACCCACCGCCTAATGACTGGTAAAGCTCGGCAACCGCACCTAATTCATCCCTCTTTATGGAAGCAAGTTCCAATTCACCTTGCAGCACATTACCTTGGGCGGTTATCACTTCCAGGTAATTAGCCATGCCATTTTTAAATAGCAGGCTTGCATTAGCAGTAGCTTGCTGCAAGGTATGCACCCTGTTTACGGCTATACTTTGCTGTGCCTTTAACTTTTCAATTTTCACAAGGGCATCCGATACTTCGCCGACAGCATTTAAGACTGATTGCCTGAATTGTAGCACCGTTTTTTCCCGTTCAACCTTTGCCACCTCATATTGCGTTTTTAATTGCTTATGATCAAATAATGGTTGCACTACACTGCCTGCTACAACGCCAAATAGTGATGCAGGGATGTTGAACCAATTGCTTGCCATAAATGAGTTTATGCCACCGCTTGCTGTTATTCTTAATGCCGGGTACATTTCCGCCTTATTTATACCTACATTGGCGTTGGCTATAATTAAAGCCAGTTCGAAACTTTTTACATCCGGCCTGCGGCTTACTAAGTTAGAGGGTACCCCGGCAGATAGATCAGCCGGAACAGGTACCTGATCAATCGTTGAATTTCGTTCGATCTTGCCGGGCAATTCCCCGGTAAGGGTGCGCAGGGCATTTTCCTGGATAGCGATATTTTGCTCAAACTGGGGCACTAACTGTGCTGCCGACTGTTCTTGGGCTTCGGCCTGCTGAACAGCCAGTAAAGTAACTTGGCCGGCATCATATTGCAGGCGGATAATACGCAATGTACTATCATTTAACCTTACATTCTTTTGGGCAATATCTAATTGCGCATCCAGCATCAACAGGTTATAATATCCTTGTGATACATTGGCCACAATGTCGGTTTGAATGGCCTTTTTGGCTTCCACAGTTTGCAGATATGCCGCAAGCGCACTTTTGCTTTGGTTACGTATCTTACCCCATATATCTGCTTCCCAGGAAACAGCTATGTTAGCCGAATAATCCTCGATGTGGTTTGTACCGATATTATCCTGCTTTAAACTTATACCATCCAAACTGTTATTTGAAGGCCGGTCTGTACTGGCTGTTAAATTAAAGTCGACCTGCGGCACATTGTTCCATTTTACTTGTTTAAACAGCAGCTGTGATGCCTCTATGTTTTTGAGGGCTATCTGCATGTCATAGTTCCTTACAATTGCGCTGTCGATCAGTTGCTGAAGGACCGGATCGGTAAAGAAGTTTTTCCATCCTATATCGGCTATGCTGGTGGTATCGCTTACTACTGCTGCGTTCCTGAAATTAGCAGGTAATGCAGACTTTGGTGTTTCTATATCTTTTGATACAGTACATGCGCTTAGTACCACAAGGATAAAAGCGAGACTGCTTAGTAACTTTTTCATTTTTTTAATTTTAAATTGTTCACATACAGGGATTCATTTGAGTAATCGGGGCAACCATAGGTTTGTCATGCTGAACGAAGTGAAGCATCTTCTTTGCCATTCTTTTACGCCATGATAGCGAGCGTAAAAACTTAGTGGAGAAGATCCTTCGCTTTGCTCAGGATGACAAATGGGGTGTTATTCCGAATATTCCCCCTGTAATTCCAAAACATTTACATTATCTATATTTTCAATAGCGAGCGTAAAAACTTAGTGGAGAAGATCCTTCGCTTTGCTCAGGATGACAAATGGGGTGTTATTCCGAATATTCCCCCTGTAATTCCAAAACATTTACATTATCTATATTTTCATCAGCCGGTCTATCAAGTAATACAGCCACAGGCACCCCGGTAACCCTTTCCTGCAGGTGCTGGAATATCACAAATAATACAGGTATGATAAACAAGCCCAGGATAACACCAGAAACCATCCCTCCGGCAGCGCCGATACTTATGGAGTGGTTGCCCTGTGCGGAAGGCCCGGTTGCAATGCTCATCGGGAACAACCCGAATACAAATGCCAATGATGTCATCAGAATAGGGCGTAATCTTAGCTTCGCCGCTTCAATGGCTGCGGCCACCAATGGCTGCCCGGCCCTGCGGCGCTGCACCGCAAACTCTACAATAAGGATAGCGTTCTTTGCTAATAACCCTATCAGCATGATCAATGCTACCTGAACATAGATATTGTTTTCAATCCCTGTTATGCCAAGCACTACAAATACCCCGAATATCCCGGTAGGAATTGATAAGATTACTGCCAAAGGAAGAATGTAGCTTTCGTACTGTGCCGACAATAAGAAATAAACAAATATCAAACACAGCATAAATACTACGGCCGATTGGCCGCCGGATGAGATTTCTTCCCTTGTTTGGCCTGTAAACTCATAGGCAAAGCCCGAAGGTAACTGCTCTTTAGCTACATCCTGTATTGCTTTAATGGCATCGCCCGAACTATAGCCTGGTTTTGGTATAGCATTAATTTCGATGGAGTTGAACAGGTTGTAACGCGACGCAGTTTCTGAACCGTAAACACGGGTTAGTTTTACCAGGGTGTTGATTGGAACCATGTCGCCTGTCTTGTTTTTTACAAACACACGGTCGATAGCTGATGGGTCTGCCCGATCGGCAATATCAGCTTGTACTATCACACGGTAATATTTACCGAAACGGTTAAAATCAGATGCTTGAGCGCTGCCGAAATAGGCCTGCATAGTTGCCAGTATATCTTTTACGTTTACGCCTAACTGGTTGGCTTTCTCATCATCCACCTCAAGCTGTAATTGTGGGTAATCGGCTTTAAAGGATGTAAATGCATAAGCAATTTCCTTTTTCTGCATCAGCTGCCCAATAAAGTTGTTGGCCACGCCGCTGAATTTATCGAGCTTGCCGCCTGTTTTATCCTGCAATACAAGGTCAAGCGCCTCAACATTGCTAAAGCCCGGAACGGTAGGGAAGCTAAACACGAAGAAACTGCCTCCGGTCACCTGGCCTAACTGACCCCTTATTTGGTCCATTATGGCGTTGATGTCTTTTACTTTGCCCCTGTCCTCCGGCTTTTTCAATAACACAAAGAATACTGCGGATGACGGGCTTGTGGAATTGGTAAGCAAATTAAAACCAGGCAGCGAGGTTACAAACCTGGCTGCTGCCAGTTTACTAACCGTATTTTCTGCTTCTGCCATCACTTTTGATGTCCCATTGAGCGAAGTTCCTGACGGGGTAGACACAGATATAGCAATAAAACCTTGGTCCTCAGTAGGGATAAATCCTGTTGGCGTAGTCCTTACCAGCCAAACGGTAGCCAGTGTAACTAATGCAAGTCCGCCCATGCTGATCCATTTATGGTTGATCAGGAACTTTAAACCTCCTGTGTACCTGCTGGTAATGGCGTTAAAGCTGCTGTTGAAACCTGTGAAAAACTTATCCTTAAACCCTCTTTTCACCTCACCATCTTTTCCTCCGGCATGATTATCCTTTAAAAATAAAGCAGCTAAGGCAGGGCTCAGGGTTAAAGCATTAACAGCCGAGATCATAATTGCTATAGCCATTGTAAAGGCAAACTGCCGGTAGAAAATACCGGTAGAACCGGTCATAAATCCGACCGGTAAAAATACAGCAGCCATTACTAAGGTGATGGATATGATAGCGCCTGTGATCTCGTGCATGGCTTCCACAGTCGCCGCTTTTGGGGCGAGGTGTTTATGCTCCATTTTGGCGTGTACCGCTTCAACTACCACGATAGCGTCGTCCACCACAATACCAATGGCCAATACCAAGGCAAACAAGGTAAGCAGGTTGATGGTAAAGCCAAACAGGTTCATAAAGAAGAACGTACCTATAATGGCTACCGGAACAGCAATTGCCGGGATCAATGTCGACCTGAAATCCTGCAGGAATATATATACCACGATAAATACCAGGATAAAGGCCTCTAAAAGCGTATGCTCCACCTGGTTTATAGATTCATCAAGGGCGGTTTTAGTCCTGTAAAAGTTATTAAATTTAATGCCAACCGGGAAATCCTTTGACGCTTTTTCCATCAGCTTATCCACAGCTATCTGTATCTCATTGGCGTTTGAGCCTGCCAATTGTATAATACCGATGGCAATACCAATATGGCCGTTTAAACGCGTTAAGCTGGTGTACGAATAAGCGCCAAGTTCCACACGGGCAACATCTTTCAGATGCAAAACCGAACCATCCGCATTTGCACGGATAGCAATGTTTTCATATTCTTCGGGCTTTGTGAGTTTTCCTTTATATTTAATAACGTATTCAAATACTTCATTACTTCTCTCGCCCAATTTACCGGGGGCTGCTTCCAGGCTTTTATCCTGTATTGCTGCCATAACTTCAGCAGGAGTGATCTTATAAGCAGCCATTTGACCCGGATTGAGCCAAACACGCATGGAGTAATCCTTAACACCGCCAAATATACTTGCCGAACCTACACCCGGTATACGTTTAAGCTCGGGGATTATATTGATCTGCGCGTAGTTGGCAACAAAGGTCTGGTCGTATTTTTTTGGATCCTCTGTGTAAATGCCAACCGCCCCTATCAAACTGTTTTGCTGTTTGGTGGTGGTGATGCCTTGTTGTACAACTTCGGCAGGCAGTTGACTGGTGGCCTGGGCCACACGGTTCTGTACGTTCACCGCTGCCTGGTCGGGATTGGTGCCCTGCTTAAAGTAAACGGTAATGGCCAAAGTGCCATCATTACTGGCAGTTGAGCTCATATAACTCATATTCTCCACACCGTTGATGGATTCCTCCAGTGATGGCGCTACTGAACGGAGCACCGTTTCGGCATTGGCCCCGGGGTAAACTGCTGTTACCAGTACCGCCGGTGGGGCTATATCCGGGAACTGTTGCAAAGGTAACTTGATCAGGCTTAGCACTCCCAGTATCACCAGCAGTATGGAGATAACGGTTGCAAGTACGGGCCTTTCTATAAATTTTTTAAACATGATCTTTAAGTTTAATGTGTGTTCTGTTGTTTCGCCTCACCTAAATCCTCTCCAAAGGAGAGGACTTTACTTCGCTCTTTTTAGAACCCTCTCCTTTGGAGAGGGCAGGGTGAGGCAAAGTGTTAGTTTTTAGCAAGATTATCGCTCACCTTTTTTGGCTGTATCACGGTGCCTTCCTGCAAATGGTCGAAGCCGCTTAATACAATTTGGTCACCGGCTTTAACGCCTTCACTTACCAGGTAATTTGTTCCGCTTTTACCAACAATGGTGATAGCCTGTTTTTTAACTTTATTGCTATCTGCCACAGCAAATACAAATACTTTGTCCTGCATTTCAACTGTTGCTGATTGCGGAACCATTAACGCATCCTTATGCTGCAGACTCAAACGTATTTTACCGGTATTGCCTGATCTTAACAACCCCTGTGCATTCGGAAAGCTGGCCCTTAGGGTGATAGCACCGGTGTTTTTATCAAACTGCCCGTCTATCATATCAATTTTCCCTTTTTTGGTGTATTCGCTGTTATCGGCCAATAACAGGTCAACAGAAGGAAGCTCTTTTAATTTATCCTTCATGGTTTCGCCGGGATATTGCTCTTTAAAGCTCACAAAATCCTTTTCGCCCAGGGAAAAATAAACATGTACGTTGTGTACATCAGATAGCAGGGTAAGGGCGTCGGCATCGGCAGGGGTAACCAGGCTTCCCTGTTTTTTTAGCAGCCGGCCGATATAACCGCTTACAGGAGCCTTAATTAAGGTATAGCCTAAATTGATCTGCGCGGTGGATACATTTGCTTTTGCCAGTTCGATATTCGCTTTGGCAACATCATATGCTGCCTTTGCAGTTTTTAGCTGGTAATCAGAAACCACCTTGTTTTGAACAAGCGGCGTTAACTTATCAATTTCAAGCTGTGTGTTGGCCAAAGCACCTTCTGCGGCATGCAGGCCGGCAAGGGCATTGTTTAAAGCTGCACGGTAAGGCAGATCATTTATTTTAAATATCGGTTGACCGGCATTTACAAAAGCGCCTTCGTCAACAAATACTTTGTCGAGCGATCCGCTTACCTGCGGGCGGACTTCTACGTTAATTGTACCTTCAACCGATGCAGGATATTCCTGGTAGGTGGTATCAGTACCTTTAACTATTGTTACTACCGGCAATGAAGGCGGCGGCGGGGCTACAGCTGTTTGCGGTCTCGTTGAACAACTGTATAATGTAAGCGCGATTAGCGCAAGATAGATGGTTTTCATTTTAATTATTGATTTATTGAATTAGCGAATTATTGATTATTTGTTTAATGGGTATATTAATATATCACAAAGATATATGGCTTAAATTAGCATTTGAGGGTGTGATCGTGCCAATTTTAATGGGGGATCACGACAATATCCTAACTAAGTTTTAGATATTTAGCCCGCTATTTAACGCTGTTAAATTATCTAACAAGTGTATAAACTACTGTAAAAATTTGTTTACTCTTTTTCATTGTCTTATTTATTTAATTTGAATTATTATACTAAGCCTTTTGATGGAAGATGAGTGAATCCGTATAGCTTTAATTTTACTTAACACTGTTAAGTTATTTAACAGCACATTATTTTTATTAAAAAAATTTACCCGGTTATCGATTTTATTAATCCGCCGATGGCATCCTTTAAAACCTGGCGGTTAATCTCATCTGAATTTCCCCTGCTTAATATGTTGATAGATATTAAGCCATGTACTATCGACCAGAAGGTATAATACTTCGTACAGATGATCTCTGATTCCATATCTTCAATACCCATCAGCTCACCTATTACAGCGCTGAACATATCCCATGGAGTTTCTGCTTCAGGTAAAGTATTCACCAGTTCGCAGCTGCAACTTGTAGTTATACCAAACATGGCCTGGTAAAGTTCCTTATTGGCAAAAGCAAAGTTCCAGTAGGCCAGCCACATAGCTTCAAGTTGTTTGGCGGGTAAACGGTGTTTGCTCTTAGCCTCTTGCAAGTCCCTCGACAAGATCAGGTACCCTTTACGGGTAAGTTCAAGTATGATCGCGTCCTTATTCGAAAAATACTCATATATAATAGGAGCCGTATACTCAATTACATCGGCAATTTTGCGCATACTCAAAGCCTGCCATCCCTCTTCCTTAACTATCTGCAATGATGCATTAAGGATGTTGATCCGGGTTTCTTCTTTCAAACGTAATATCCTGTCCTTACTTGCCATTTTTTACTTACGACATTAAATCATTTAACATCGTTAAGCAAATGTACAGCGATAAATACCAAAGTGTGTTCATTTGATTGTCAATTTTTAGAAAGGAGATAAAATTTATAATAAAGGGCAACGGGCAAAAAACTAATTATTAAATACCGTTAAAATACGGTAATAATCACAAAAATAATTAGTATAGATTTGAAGAGGTAAACAATCTTACAAATTTTCTGTTACTCAATTGTTATATATCTTTTCCTGACCATTCATTATGCCGGATTTAAATATAGCTATTATGCTAATATCTGGCACTTGTACTCTTAGGAATCCTTTCTTTTTGATACATAATAGGTTAAGGAACTAAGTAAATAGTGGGTGCCGCGTCGTCAATTTCAAAGACAGTATTTTAATTACTCTTAATTTCCTGACAGATATCTTTCTTTGAATTTATTTTTTTAGCTCATGCCATGTTAACAACAGAACCCCACCATATAATTGCCATTGGCGCCTCAGCAGGCGGCATGGAAGAAATCAACTCTTTTTTTGATCATACACCCTTAGACGGCGTTTCATATGTCATAATTCAACATTTATCAGCTGATTATAAAAGCAGGATGGTGGAACTACTGGCAAGGCACAGCAAGCTTGTGGTTGAGGAAGCTAAAAACGACACAGTGGTGAAATGTAACCAGGTGTTTTTGATTCCGAATGATAAATTTATGACCATACATGGGGGCAGGTTATACTTAACTGATAAGCTAAAAGGCCATACCGCTCATTTGACCATTAATGCATTTTTCAATTCACTTGCAGCGGATTTCGGCCCCAAAGCCATTGGCATAATTCTCTCCGGGCTGGGCAGTGATGGGACAGAAGGTATTAGGGCAATAAAAAAGGCTGGTGGTATGGTGATTGCCCGGGACCCCGAAACTTCGGCATTTGGCAGCATGCCTTCCAATGCGATTGCGACCGGTCTTGTGGATTTCGTACTGGAGCCCGAATCTATGCCAAATGCAATTGAAGATTATATAAAATATGGTGCAGGGCTATCCGATGATAGCAAGGACGATGATAAGAACCTCAAAGCTATTATCGGCTTGATCAGGGAAAAATCACCGCTTGACTTTTCAGACTATAAACAAGCTACCATCTTAAGAAGAACGAAAAGAAGGGCTGCGTTTAATAATTTTACTTCCCTGAAAAATTATTATGATTTTCTGAAAACTGCACCCGAAGAAGTAGAGGCGCTGGCTAAAGAGTTCCTGATAAGTGTAACCTCTTTTTTCAGGGACAAAGAAGCTTTTGACTTTATCCAAAAAAAGATATTACCGATTATATTCGAACAATTGACGCCAGGAGAAGAACTTAAAATATGGGTGGCCGGATGTGCTACTGGCGAAGAGGTGTATTCCCTTGCAATATTGATAGCGGAACAATTAACCCTGGGGGGGGGGTAAGGATACTATAGTAAAGATATTCGCCACTGATGTTGATACCGTTGCTTTGGCATTTGCAGGTAAGGGAATATACCAGGCAGGTATAGAAAAAGATATATCAGCAGAACGTCTTGAAATGCATTTTTTAAAGGATGGAAACAATTATGTGGTAAAACCGGGTATACGTAAAATGGTAATCTTCGCACAACACGACCTGGTTAAGAATCCGCCGTATTGCAATATGCATTTTATCAGTTGCCGCAACCTACTGATCTATATGACGCCTTTCCTTCAAAAAAAGATTTTTTCAATGCTACTGTTCGGGTTAAAAAGGGATGGCTATTTATTTTTAGGTTCCAGTGAAAACCCGGTGCCCATTATCAAAAACCTTGAGATGGTCAATAAGAAATGGAAGATATATAAAAACATCGAAACCAAACGCACTGTAAGTTTCGATGCATTTTCATTTCCGGAATTGCTGGATAGTAAACGTTCGTTATCAACTATTTCGCTGGCAGATACCTCAAAAAACGCCGTCAATTCGTTGGCAGATGCTATAAATACCAGCCTGGCTAATGATTTGGATTACCTTGCTATCTGCGTCAATGAAAAAAACGAAGTAGTTAAATCATATGGCGATACTAAAAAATACTTGCTGCCGCTGCATTTTAACTCTCAACTGACAGAGCTTTTGCCTAAATCATTGGCTGTGGCTTTTAATACATTAAGTACCAGTGCCTTAAAAACCAACGAAAGAACCGCCCTTGACGGGATAAAAATTAAACGGGACGGCGTAGTTGTCCAGGTAAATTTGTCTGTTAATCCTTTAGCCATTAAAAAGGAAGAAAAATTGCTGATTGTAACATTTACAGAAGACAAATTATCCAGTCCTGCAAATCAAGAGGGACTATTGTTTGACGAAAAAATTCAACAGGATCAATACACAGTAAACCTGGAAGAGGAGCTAAAGGAATTAAAAGACAAGTTGCTTTCTACTGTTGAACAACTGGATGCCTCCAATGAAAATATGCAGTCTTATAATGAAGAATTGCTTTCTGCCAATGAGGAGATGCAAAGTACCAATGAGGAAATGCAATCGGTAAACGAGGAACTGGATACCATTAATGCGGATTACCAGCTAAAGAATAAGGAATTGCTGGAAATTAACGACGACTTGAATAACTATTTCAGAAGCAACCTAAACGGGCAATTGTTTATTAATAATGATTTACAACTAATGAAATTTTCACCTGGCGCAGTAAAGTTAATTAACCTGCTTGATTCGGATATTGGCAGGCCTATCAGTAATATTTCTACCAATATCAAATTTGAAACCATCATCAAAGACATTCAGGAAGTACTGGTGAAAGGGCATGTGATAACGAAGGAAATCGAAACCAATAATGGCAAATGGTACCAGATCATGACCATGCCGTATGTACACCAAGCGGACAATAAAAATAGTGGCGCTATTATTACTTTTAATGATATTACAGAAATAAAAAAAACGCAGCTGGAACTGGATCAGAAAAACAAAAGTCTCTTGCGCATCAACGCAGACCTTGATAATTTCATTCTTGCAGCCTCGCACGACCTTTTGGGGCCGCTCGGCAACATAGAAACCAGTATTTCGGTGATGAATACGATAACCTCCGCAGAACCAGAACTTTTGGACTTTATAAATATTATCAATTCTTCTATAAAAAAATTCCGTTTATTAATAACGGACATTGCTGCCATTGCTAAAGTTGAAAGTGACATGGTTGCCATGGAATCGGTGGATATCGACGACATCATCGATAATGTCGAATGGAGCTTAGAGGAAAATATTCAGAAATCCGGGGCAAAAATCGTACGGGATATAAAGGTTAAGCAAATTGTGTTTTCAAAAAAGAACTTAAGAAGTATTGTATATAACTTAATATCAAATGCCATAAAATTTAAAAGGGACGAGCCGCTGGTAATCAAAATACGAACTGTAAAGGATGGAAAAAACACCATATTGGCAGTAGAAGATAACGGGCAAGGTATTCCCAAAAAAAGCCTTGATAAAATTTTTGAAATGTATGGCCGGCTCCGCCAGGATATTGAGGGAAGCGGAATTGGTTTGTACCTGGCAAAAAAAATCATTAATGCGGCAGGCGGAAATATTATTGTTGAAAGTGAGCCGGGCAAGGGCAGCAAGTTCATTGTCCATTTTATAGCTGAAATGGATTATCCGGTAGTTGCCGCCTCCTTAAATTGATAACCGTGTTTTATTAATAATACTAAAAAAACCTAAATGAATGAAGAATTGCGCCAAAAGGTTGTAAAGCAATTTGAAAAATTAAACCTCCAATATAACCGCGAACTGCAAGAAACAGTATCCTTTGCGGCAAAGCTTTGCCAAACACCGGTTTCTTTAATCACTTTATTAGATAAGAATACACAATGGGTCAAACTAAAAAAGGGTTTGAATATAGACCGCATACCGCGGGAACTATCATTTTGCACAAATGTGATTAAACGAAAAAGATTATTCATCGTTAACGACACACACCAGGAAACCCGTTTTAGCAACCATCCATTTGTGATTGGAGATCCAAAAGTGCGTTTTTATGCCGGAGCGCCCCTTATTACCCACGACGGGCACTGTGTTGGTACTTTATGCGTGATGGACTATAAGCCCCGTATGCTTACCAGCCAACAGAAATTAATATTTAAAATATTGGCAAAGCATACCATCAGCGTTATGGAACTGAAACTAAGCTTTGAGCAGTTAGACAACAGCCTGGCTAATTTGAAGCAAATCAGGGACCACAAGGCAGGCGATGAGATCAAACTTCGTTCAATGTTTGAAAGTTTAACTGATGCTTATTTTTTATTCGGCAAAGCTGGAGAGATTGTAGATTTTAATAGGGCTGCGTATGATTTTGTTAAAGATACATATGACGTACGATTGACCTATGGCCGCGCAATGGCTCATTTTTTAACTCTTTCATACCGGGAAACCTTCGCTGTTAATTACCGGAAAGCATTGAACGGTACAGGCGCCCATTTGGAGCGGCTGGCTGATTACGGATCAAAAGGGAAGGTTTGGTGGGATTGTGTTTTTACCCCGGTAAGAAATGATACCGGGGAAATCGTTGGCGTATCCTACGTAGCCAGGAATATCAACGACAGGAAGCTAATTGAGAAGCAGATCATCGAAAAGAATCGTTTGCTCTTAAAGGTAGCAGAAATACAGTCGCATGATTACAGGGGGCCGGTTGCCACAATATTAGGCTTGATGGGTCTTATTAAAGAAGACAATTATGTAGCTTCAAAAGAATACCTGGTAATGCTGAATACGGCGGTTGAAAAACTTGATGAAAAAATACATGAGGTTGTAAATATTGTTAATGGTCCCATCGTTAGTAAGAAAAAGGCAAGATTACTTTAGGCGGAGCGTTACCGCGCTAAACAATTTGTTTTGCGTCATATCAATAATAAGTTTTAAATAAACCTTAATTGAACGACTGCCTGAATTCCAAAGGCGAAACATTGGTTTTTGTCTTAAATAACTTGCTGAACGACTGCGGGTGTTCAAAACCCAATTCGTAGGCAATTTCACTTACGGATAAGTCTGTAACAGATAATTTTTCCTTTGCTTTTTCAATAAGTTTGTCATGTATGTGTTGTTGTGTGCTTTGACCCGTCAGCATTTTAAGCAATCCGCTTAAATAACCGGGCGATACGTTTAATGTTTCGGCAATATGTTGAACGGTCGGCAATCCTTTTTTCGTTAAGGTATCACTGTTGAAATATTCCGTAAGAATATCCTCCAGGCGATCAAGGATATGATGGTTGGTTATTTTCCTGGTAATAAACTGGCGATGATAAAACCTTTCCGAATAGGTGAGCAATAATTCCAACTGGGCAATGATAACATCCTGACTGAATTTATCAATGTTGGAGTGATATTCCTGCCCAATGTTTTGCATGATCCCGGTAATCGTCGCTTCTTCCTTTTCAGAAAGAAACAAAGCCTCATGTACCGCATAGCTGAAATAGTCGTATTGCTTTATCTTTTTTGCCAATGGTGTTCCCCAGAGAAAATCGGGATGGATGAGCAATATCCATCCCGAACGTTTTAGTTTTTCATCTTTGTTAACTTCAATTCCAAAAACCTGGCCTGGCGAAATAAAAAACATGATGCCTTCGTCAAAATCATACTCCTGCTGACCATATTTTATTTTGGCGTTGTAATTCCGCTTAAGCGAGATAGAATAAAAATCAAATACTAAACTCATCGGCTCATTGCCGGGGAAATAAGTAATGGTTTCAAGGTTTAATACGCTGATTAACGGATGTTCTGGTTTGGGAAGTCCCATAACCCGGTGATATTCGCTTATCGTTTTAATCCGGTGAAGTTGTTTGTTGCTCATTTTTATTAGACTGCATTTTATTTTGACCTTTTTTGCCGAAAACAATACAACATCAACGATTTATTGTTTTTGGCCTGTATGTTACCAGGGAATTTCTCCTGTTTCTTTAAAATATTTCCCTGTTACGCCATCATCGGTGAGTGTTGCATATTTTATGATTATCCTGGCCGCTTGATCCACTGTTTGCGTCCCTTTGTTTTGGTTTAAGTCGGTCGCTGTGTAACCGGGGGCAACGCTGTTTATTTTAAAATTTGTGCCTCTAAATTCGTGAGCTAACATCACCGTAAAAGCATTCAAAGCCGTTTTAGAACTACCATAAGCATCATAAGCACCCCAGGAGGCGGGATTGCTTTCAGGGCTACTATGAAGTGTTAAGGACCCTAATGAACTTGAAACGTTTATTATTTGTGGTTCTTCTGATTTTTTTAAAAGGGGGATAAATTGTTGTGTTGTTTTAACCACTCCAAAAAAATTAGTTTCAAATATCTCCCTTAAATTTTCAAGTTCAATTAGCGAAGGCGTTTGAGGCTGCCCCCCTGCAATACCAGCGTTATTTATTAAAATATCCAAAGCATTAATTTTTGTTTCTAATTCTTGTTTTGCCTGTTTAATAGAATTGATATTTGTAACGTCAATTTCAATCAGTTCAACATTTGAAATGCCTAACTCATTCAATTTCTTTATGGCATCTAACCCCTTAATTTTGTCCCGGCTTCCCAAATAGACAAAATAACCCAATTGTGCCATTTGTTTTGCAGTTTCAAAACCAATTCCTTTGTTAGCCCCAGTTATCAATACTGTTTTCATTGGGATATTTTGTTGTTTGATAATTTTTGTTGCATGGTTGCCATAATACATTGTACTTATACACGCCGGATGCCTCACCCTGCCCTCTCCAAAGGAGAGGGCTCTAAAAAAGAGCGAAGTTAAAGTCCTCTCCTTTGGAGAGGATTTAGGTGAGGCGAAATTGCCTGTGAGTTTCTAAGTCTTAAGTAAACGACATTGATAACACAATGTGCTTATTTTTGGTTATAAACCGCTGCAAATTCTTTCGCAAAATCTGTCAGCTTTACTTTGCCCAAAACCGGCCTGTTGCGGTAATAGTCTTCATACAATACACCGCCAGTCCTGCCTGCATTCATTTCCACCAAACCTTTGGCTATATTGGGGTTCATTCCTGCAGCTATCATGCCATTTAGCATTTGCTCATCAGGAATAGCGACCCATTTCAGATCAGGTTTACCGATAGCTTCACCTAAAATACTTGCTACTTCATTTGGCGAAACTTCATCACTTGCTATATAACGAACTGTTCTGCCGTCAAAAGGTTTTTCCATTTCTTCCGCTATAACAGCCGCAATATCCAAAGGCGAAACCCACGCTTCTTTGTCATCTCCACCATAGTTGGAAATGATCGCGCCTTGTGTTTTTATGGTTGGTATAAACGCAAACATATTGTAGTAAAAACCAACAGGGCGCATAAATTTAATGAAAACATCGTCCGGCAATTCCCTCAAAGTGTTTTCTACATTGTAATGAAAAGCAAGAATGCCATTGCCTTTATCTGTATGAGCGCCAATGCTGCTGAGGTGCACCACGCGCTTTACGCCCGACTGCTGAATGGCTTGTTTGTAATTATGGCCAATTTCGCTGATAACAGCCATAAGGTCGAGATTGGGATCGAAGAAACTGGAGGCGCCATGCGTTTCCATAACATAAACTACATCTGCACCTTTGAAAGTCGCTGATAGAAAATCTGCGTCCTCCATTGTGCCAATGGCTGCGGTGGCGCCCAGTGCTTCAATCTCCTTTTGTCTTTCTGGCTTGCTGCTGATCACTGTAACCGCATGCCCTTTTTGCACTAACTCTTCTGTTAGTGGCTTGCTGATGTGCCCTAACGAACCTGTTACTATAATTTTCATGTTTTTCATTTTTTTGATATTGCAAATATGTGCAGCAATAAGCAAGCAGAGGTAGCCGAATCTACTTTTGTTGTAGCCAAAAATGAGACGACGTCAGTGTGCATGGCGGCGATTATTGGAAGTTAACGACATCGAACTATTACACTTGGATTATATCTACACGGCCTGTCAGGTAGCCCTGCACACAATTAGCACCAGGCGGGCAAACAGATTATTGCCCGATTATTGATGATTTGTACTCAACTTTCTGTAAATTTGTTTGTAATATACAAATTATGGCGGTTGCAGTTAATCAACATACAGAATTAAATCCTTTACAGGTAAGCCTGTTAAGGTTGTTTAATAGGCCAATGTCAGAGCGGGAAACGCTTGAATTGAAAAGGTTGCTTGTAAAACATTACTCGAAGCTTCTAAAAGAGGAAGTAACGAGGGTGGTTGCTGAAAAAGGCTACACAAAGCAGGATTTTGACAATATGCTGAATGCGGAAAGCTGATGCGCGTTGTTATAGATACCAATTGCCTAATTGCCTCTATTTCGCCTGAAGGCGGTTATTACTGGTTATATGATGCTTTTGAAGCGGAACAGTTTGAATGGCTGATCAGCAACGAAATCCTAGCAGAATATATTGAAAAGCTAACCGATCTATATTCTGAACAAACAGCCCTGTTAGTTTATTCCATTATCAGCACTGCTGAAAACGTAACTTTTACCGAGCCTTTTTTTAAATGGCAGCTCGTTGAAGCCGATCCTGATGATAATAAATTTGCCGACCTCGCAGTGGCAGGAAACGTGGATTACCTGGTAACCAACGACAGGCACTTCAATCCTTTAAAAACATTCGATTTTCCAAAGCTTACCATCGTTTCACTCGATGAATTCAGAAAAGTAATAGGGAAATAATCTCCGTCAGTAACCGCTGTTCGAAATTAATTGGGGATAATTATGCGTTTCGACTGTATCTACTTTTGTTGTAGCCAAAAATGAGGGGGCATAGTTGGGCGTGAAGATCAATCAAATATGAATAGCTCCGCCTGTTCAAGTGTGGAAACCAGCCCCCAGCGCCATTCAGGGGCATTTCAAATCACGAATCATAGTAAAAAATAATATTTCACAGTGTTTAGGAAGGATAAAATATGTTGTAAGTTACTGTTTAACAGCTTGTTTTATTTAATTTAATTAGTTTTTATGGATATTATTTTTCAATTTTAATAAATAAACTAATTATTAACCTCTTAATTTAAATTATTATGAACCCAACAGTTGAATTAATTTTCACGGTTTTAGGCGCTGCCCTAACTTTGTTAACGCTTTACGGAGCCGCTACATTAAGCCGAAAACTTTTTCTATCAGGCGTGTGCTACTTTAGTATTCTTCCAATAATTGGCGAAAGCATGCGCTATGGTGACGATAAGGCGACTATTCATGTAATGGTAGCCGTTCTGTACCTTGTACAGTTAATACTCACCTTTCCAAACGCGATTGTTTACGGGCCGGAAAATACTGCGGCTGTAAAAATAACATCAAAAAATGCGTTGGCGGTCTTGGTCATAAACGTGGCTGGTGCCGCATTTATTTTATGTTTGAACGCAGGAGTTCCCATGCAGTTTGGGTATTACCATTTAGTTATTGCGCTTGCTGTACTTTACCTTATCATCAGAAAAGTAAGCAGCAATGGAGCCGTTATGCTAAAATAGCAGAACCCATAGAGTTATTAAATAAAAAAAAGGTGGTCCGTTGTCGGCCACCTTTTTAAAATAAATAATTCAGCCCTGTAATCAGGCCAGGTCGAAGCGGTCAAGGTTCATCACCTTAGTCCATGCTGCAACAAAGTCTTTAACAAATTTGCCGTTACCATCTGCATCACCATATACCTCGGCAAGCGCTCTCAGCTCTGCATGTGAACCGAATACCAGGTCGGCGCGTGTAGCGGTCCATTTCGGTTCCCCGTTTTTGCGGTCACGGCCCTCATATATTTCCCTGTCTTCACCGGCGGCTTTCCAGGCAGTGCGCATGTCGAGCAAATTGACGAAAAAATCGTTCGTGAGCTGGCCGGGACGTGTAGTGAGAATACCATGTGCCGAACCATCATAGTTGGCATTCAGGGCGCGCATACCGCCTAACAATACCGTTAGCTCAGGCGCGGTGAGGGTCAGTAAATTTGCTTTATCGATTAGCAACTCTTCCGTACGAACCCTGGCTTTGGGGTTACGGTAGTTGCGGAAGCCATCAGCAACCGGCTCCAGGTATTGGAAAGAATCGACATCAGTCTGCTCCTGCGAAGCATCCATGCGGCCGGGCGTAAACGGAACCGCAATATCCTGGCCTGCATCTTTAGCCGCTTTTTCCACTGCTGCGCCGCCTGCCAGCACAATCAGATCGGCCAGCGATACCTTTTTACCGCCTCCCTGGCTTTCGTTGAATTCTTTTTGAATAGCTTCCAATACGCCCAGCACCTGGTTTAATTGTACCGGGTTATTGGCCTGCCAGTAGCGTTGCGGGGCCAGGCGGATGCGTGCGCCATTTGCGCCCCCACGTTTGTCGCCACCCCGGAAAGTTGAGGCGGAAGCCCAGGCAGTAGATACGAGTTGCGAAACTGTTAACCCGGATCCCAATATTTTTGCTTTTAAAGTCGCAATATCCTGATCATTGACCAAAGGATGGTCCACTGCGGGAATAACGTCCTGCCAAAGCAACTCTTCAGCCGGAACATCTGCACCTAAATAGCGCGCACGGGGGCCCATATCGCGGTGGGTAAGTTTATACCAGGCACGGGCAAAAGCGTCTGCAAATTCGTCCGGGTTTTCATAAAAACGCCTGGATATTTTCCCATATGCCGGATCGAACTTTAAAGCAAGATCGGTTGTCAGCATAGTGGGCCGATGTTTCTTTGAACTATCAAAAGCATCAGGAATAATGTTTTCTGCATTTTTTGCTACCCATTGATTTGCGCCGGCAGGGCTTTTGGTGAGCTCCCACTCATAAGCAAACAGGTGTTCAAAAAAGTCATTGCTCCATTGGGTGGGTGTTTTGCTCCAGGTTACTTCCAGTCCGCTGGTAATGGTATCAGCACCTTTACCGCTGTTGTAATTATTACTCCAGCCAAAGCCTTGCGCCTCTATTCCTGCGGCTTCAGGTTCCTTGCCCACATGGTCGTCGGTAGCAGCGCCATGGGTTTTGCCAAAACTATGCCCGCCTGCTATTAGTGCGACAGTCTCTTCGTCATTCATGGCCATGCGGCCGAAAGTATCCCGTATATCTTTAGCAGCCATAATGGGGTCTGGATTACCGTCAGGGCCTTGCGGGTTTACATAAATTAGTCCCATTTGTACTGCGGCAAGCGGCTTTTCAAGGTTGCGTGAATGAATGTCGCCATTACCATCATCGTCTGATACTAATACACCATGATTTTCAACCACACCGCCGGGGCCGTGCGCATAGCGGTGCTCGTCGCCGAGCCAGGTTCTTTCGGCGCCCCAATACACCGATTCATCCGCTTCCCATACATCCTCACGACCGCCGCCAAAGCCGAATGTTTTAAAGCCCATGGATTCCAATGCTATATTACCGGCAAGTATGATCAGGTCGGCCCATGAAATTTTGCTGCCATATTTTTGTTTGATGGGCCAAAGCAGCCTGCGCGCTTTATCCAGGCTCACATTATCGGGCCAGCTGTTTAGCGGGGCAAAACGCTGCTGCCCCTGGCCCCCACCACCACGACCATCGCCTACACGGTAAGTACCTGCGCTGTGCCAGGCCATACGGATAAACAGGCCGCCATAATGACCAAAGTCGGCCGGCCACCAATCCTGCGAATCGGTCATTAGCACATGCAAGTCATTTTTAACTGCCTCCAGATCAAGGCTTTTAAAAGCTTCCGCATAATTAAAATCCTTATCCATAGGGTTGGTTGCAGCTGTATGCTGACGCAGAATGTTCAGCTTAAGCTGATCGGGCCACCAGTCGCGGTTCCTGGTGCCGGCGCCGCCAACATTACTTTTCATGCTGCCGTTATGAAACGGGCATTTGCTGATGTCGTTCGAATTGTCTTCCATTATATAAATCGGTTTTGTGGATCAAATTTACATAGTATATCGTATAGAAAAAATCATATATTTTTATTTAGGTATAGATTTTCTCTATAATATTACTGCAACATTATAGTTTGATCAACATAGAGCTACTTATCAAAAATAATTGTATTAAATGCAAAGATATTATGTACTTGCAATGTCGTTTTTTCGTTCTTGTCCGTCCGTTTACATGTACCCTTACCCCACGAACGAACGGACCAAATCGCTTCCCTTCAGTTTGACCACTAATTGGACTTTTAACAATTTCAATGTGTTTGCCCTTTCAGCGCCATAGCTTCTCTTTAATATTTAATAATAAAAAGTTATCTTTGATAATTGGTAAAATGAGGGATATTAAATATGAATTACAATATATCATTCTTGGAGATGGACCGACTGGCCAGCCAGACAAACTCAAAAAAGTCCAAACTTTCCTTAGAGCAAATGCGGGAACAGGTATCTCAATTGAAAAAAAGCAGTACTTCAAAAGTGAAGAAGCAGCAGCACTCGTAGTATTTGCGCAGCAAGAAAAGCTATTTTACGATCCGGCGATTAACGAAAGCGATTTTATCAGCGAGGGCGCTGAACAAAGGGTTTACCGCCTTGACGATTTGCACGTTATAAAAACCAACGGCAGTATTTTTTATGAAAGTTGGCTCGACTACTTTAACAACCTGCTCATCCACAACTATTTTTTCCATGCCACGGCCTACCACTTTCTTGGCTTTAAAGTTATTAATAACGAACTGCATGCAATTGTAAAGCAGCAATTTATAAAAGCTTCACAACCGACAGACCTTTCCGTTGTAAAACAATTCCTGGAATACAATGGGTTTTGGAACAACCGAAATAACGATTATGTTCATAATGGTTTAGGCTTGATTTTCGAAGACCTTCATGACGAAAACGTGCTTTCAAATAATGGAGTACTCTTCTTTATCGATACGATTTTCTATTTAACGCCCGATTTTTATCTAAAATAAAGTCATTAATATCCTCTTTTCTGGCGAGAATGACGGGCAAGGCTGTGTGCAAAGGTGGTCAATAACTTATTGGCAAAATGCAGATTCAATTTTGTCGAATACAAATCCACTTTGATTTAGGTTATGGATTGCACATCCCGACCAACTGAATGTTTCTAAATTAATTATCAATACACTAATCCTGATCAGGATGCATCAAGGTGATCTTTTCCTTTTTCAGCCGTATGCTGTCAATCGGCGATAAGGTTAAGGCTACCTGTATGTTTTTCCCTTTCCATTTTCCGTTAAGCTCTAAAAGATTTTTGGGAGAATACGTATAGTTGAGCACCTCAACAATATTACCGGGTTTTTTAAAGGAATACGTTCTTTTCAGGCTGTCGGTTTTAAACTCGTATTCGTTGTATTTGTCGCTCATGTCCCAGGTAACCAGGTAGCCGCTGTGGGGCCACAAAAATATGCGTTTCCACCGCAGTGTATCGGGCGCGCTTTGCAATAAGGAATCCTTTATACTGAAGCTAATAACTTTATACATTTTTTGCTCACTAAGGGAGGCGGCAGTTTCAGCATAATATTTTTTGGCAAAAATTGTTATCTGAACAAGGTATATCAACGGAAAAAGCAACAATATCGCTGTGAGCAAATAGCCTTTCCACCGGGCTTTGAATACCCTGTGTGGCTGCAGGATGGTTACAGGTACGCTTTTAAAAAACAGGCGAAATAAACTTGCCGCATAGGGTGCCAGCAGGTAAATGGTATAGCAAAGTAAAAGCGATGAGTACAGTTTCACGGTAACGTTATAAAACCAGTTTAAGGCTACAACATTGCCTAAAATCGTCAGCAAAAAAACATAACCGAATACTGCAGTACGCCGTGAAAGCAGCAGTAATCCCGCAACTGTCTCGCAGATGCCGCTAAATATTGAATAGCCGGGCGATATGCCTATAAAATTCCACAAAAGGTCATTCCTGTTGAAGTCGCCAAACGGCAGCTTTAAGAAAAAAGCATTGGGATAGGGCATTTGTACGGGTATAATTTTGTCGATGCCGTAGCCTAATATGGTGATGGCCAAAGTGTAACGCAAAAACAGGTTGAACCAATAAAAAAGCCAGTCGTAGTTACGATTCTTTTTATCGGCAAGGTTCCATACAACGGCGGCTACCAGGCAAAACAAAAAAATCGTCAAATAGTACACTGCGCCATAATGATTATCAAGCGGTATGCTCCGCATTGTTTTAGGGTTGTACCCGGTATGGTAAATGTGCCTATCCAGCCAGTAAAGCAATCCCGCTAAAGGTTTATAAATCTCGTAAATGCCTTTAAAAGAAATGTTTAATAGATCCTGGTATATATTAAAAGCCCAACAAAGTATAGATGTGATGCCGAAAAACAAAAGAAAAAACCTGAAAGTAAGTTTTTGCCACGCCTTCCAGGGGCGTTTAACGGGGGCAGCGCTTGTATCTTCCGGGGAGACGGTGATATTTTCCATGGCTGTGGGGTTTAATAGTCTTTAAGAAAAATATAGCTGAAGGTGGAATTGCAGTTTAAAGTAAGACAACATTTTCGACAAATCAAAACCCTCTTTTCTGGCGCGAAAATGACGGGCACGGCTATGTGCAAAGGCTTCTCGTGACCTTTACACCTGTCCACCCGTCCTAATTTATGTTTAACCCCAAACCGGACGGACAAACGTATGCCTTGTATCAATCTTTCGCGCTATTTGCACATCCCGACCACCGGAGAAAATAGGTATATTGATTACCCCCGTACAGGTTCAGTCTTTTCAATGGCTGCCGGGTTCTTTTTCACCAGGAAGCGGTTTTTAAGCCAGTTACGAACCGGTTCGTCATATAGTTTAAGGGACGCATAGGCAATGGTGATGCTAACGATAAAAAGAAGCAAGCCAACCCAAAGGCCATATCCCATCGGTACTCTATTTTTAATCACCCACTCGGTGTAAATGTAGATCAACGGGTAGTGGGTAATATAAAGCGGATAAGATATATCCCCGAAAAGCTTGCATACTTTGTTTGCAAATTTTCCTTTTATTTCACTGCCGGCCCCAATAGCGACTATCAAAGGGAAAAGAATAATGATGCTGAGAGACTCGTACAAACCATTCATCCAAAGATGTTCCGCGCCGCCTATTCTCGGGATAAACAGGATAATAACGATCAACAGGCTGCAAACAGTGAAGGCATTTTTAATGTGTATTAACTTGCCCATGCGGAAAAGCAACACACCGCCAAAAAAAGGATACAGCAAACGGGCAAAGCCAATATTAAGCTGCTTGCCGTTAAGGCTCCAGCCGCCGATAACATCGCCCTGGGGGCCAAATACTAATAGGTTGACCAGGAAACAGGCCGACAGTACCACAAAAATAGTGAGCAGTGTTTTGGAAAACCGGCGGACAATAACCGCATATAAGATATTTGCAATATATTCGAAAAACAGCGACCATGCCGGTCCGTTCAGCGGGTGCATTTCCTGCCAGCCGCGGATATCCATGGAGATGGGCAGCGGGATCATGGTAAACCCGACCAGCATAAGCAGTAGCATCTTCCATACGGGCGTCCCGGCAATCAGCGGGAATACAGGGCCGGCCTGGAAATAAAAAAGCGCCGCACCAATCAGCGTACCCATAATAACCATGGGTTGTAAACGAACGAGGCGGCGTTTATAAAAATCCCATTGCGTCATTTTCCCCCAGCGGTCATCATAAGCATAAGCCACAACAAAACCCGATAGCAGGAAAAAGAAATCCACCGCCAAATAACCGTGATTAATTATCTGGTATAAGGGACCACGGGAATAAGCTTCAAAAACATGAAAGGCAACTACCAAAAGAGAAGCTACGCCGCGCAGCCCGTCAAGGATTTCATAATGTTTTTTTGATTCGGGATAAGAAAGGGCTTTGTTCATTGACCGTTAAAATAAGTAAAAATTAGATAAAGGCTTTATTTTGGTTGATACTTTTGTTGTTGCAGCAATGCCCCCACAATAGGATGTACTATGCTGTTTATAACTGGTTCGCAAAGCAATAGTGAAAGCTATTGTGTTTGTGTGACACAATGATAATCAAAACATTTAGTTTTGCAAGAAAAATTAGTATTAAAATTAGGTTGAGCTAACCTGCCGGCATATTCCACTTTTACGATGCAGGAGGCGCAGAATTTATCGGGCTGATAAAATTACTTTATGCCAAAAACAACCAGCATTTTTTCGAGCGCACCTTCCGAGTGCATCCGCTCGCCATTTTCAAGCGATTGTTTTGCTGCCGCTGCCGCTCTTTTACGCATACTTATTTCATAACAAGAAACGGCTTCATGCAAATTGCCATATTTATCAGACGTTAAATATTCGCTCAATTCCAAAGCATCAAACATAGAAGTGTTTGCACCTTCTCCTGCAAAGGGCGGCATTACATGTGCGGCGTCGCCAAGTAATGTTAAGTTGGGCAAGGCTTTCCAGTCCTGACCTAAAGGCATGCAATAAATTGGACGTGGAACAAAAGGTGTTGCTGCGTTTTCAATCAGTTCGTACCAAACACTGCTCCAGTCGCTATATTCTTTTTTAAACCATGCAAGCAATTGTGTTTTATCAGAAAAATCTAAACCACTATCTGACGTCCAGTTTTCATCGGGTTTAAAGCTTAAATAAAAGCCCAGGCCGCCATTGCCTTTTTGACCTCCCAATATATTTTTGCCGTTTCCGAAAGCCATTACTTTTCCGCCATTCAGCAATGCATAAATGTGGGGTGTTGCTTTTTCTGCATCGTCAATATTGATCTCGACCATAGTAACGCCGGAATAAAAAGCTTTGATGCCTGTGACGTATGGACGAATTTTAGAATTTGCGCCATCAGCTGCAATTACTATATCTGCATAAGCAGATGAACCATTTTTGAAATGCAGTAACCAACCCTCATTTTGTTTTTCCATCGAAACAAAATGACTGTCCCAAACAACCGTTTCCGGCTGCAAAGACTCCAAAAATATCTTCCTCAATGCACCCCGGTCTATTTCAGGACGAGAAGGCCCCTTGTCCAGATCTTTCTCAGGTTCAGTTTCGTGATCGCTGAAAAATATTTCTGCACGTTCATTTACGATGATCTTTTTATCTGCACCGATACGAACATTATTATTAAACTCGTCCAGCAAATTTGCTTTTTGTAAAGCTGTCCACCCCGATCCCTGGTGCATATCAAGCGGTGAACCTTGCACACGGGCTTCTTTATTAATATCCCGTTCATACACTTTTACGTTTGCGCCTTTAAGCTGTAAAAGCCTTGCTAAGGTTAAACCTCCCGGGCCGCCGCCAACAATGGCGATCTGTTTATTTTGTGTCAACATCTTTTTCTACTTATGATTGAAAGCACAAAGTTCCCGAATGCTACTGGGTTTAGCTTGTATAAACGCGACAAAATCGTTGCCTATAGCCTGTTTCCCACGACAGCGGGGTTATACGGCAGAAATATTTACTGGATTGCTCGCTAAGACTTATCCGATTGGCTGATATTCGAGCATAAGAACGCCATTGTCGAATGCGCGTGAGTGTTTGAGGGCGAATTTCTTTAACTCCCGGTTATCATCAAAAATCCTCAACCCGCCGCCAACCGAGACGGGAAATAGCATCAGCCGCAACTCGTCGACGAGGTCGTGATGAAGCAGGGCTTTGACAAGGGTGGCGCTCCCGTAAACGAGGATATCACCACCATCGGACTCCTTTAGCGCCGCGACGTCTTTGGCCACGTCGCGAAGAATATGGCTGTTGTTCCACTCCACCTTTTGCAGGCTTCGGGATACGACATATTTCGGTAACCGATTGATGGGTTCGCCGAACCCGGGGTCCGTCTGAGTTGGCCAAAACGCGGCGAACACCTCGTACGTGGTTTTACCCAACAATAAGGCATCTACACTGGCAAGCTCATCGATCTTGTACTTCCCAGTTTCCGGTGAGTTGTATTTAAACTGCCAACCCCCATGAGGATGCGGCGTTTCATTGCCGCCGGGCGCCTCGATAACACCATCGAGGGTGATGAATTCGGTAACGATGATCTTTCGCATGATTTTATTTTTTTAAGTCGGTCAATAATTGATCCAGGTAGTTTAGTGTCATGGTGAAACCTTCTTTGAAGCCCATTTTTATCATTTGTTCCAGCGTAGCAAGGGTTTTATGTTTTATGGAAATGCTAACGGTTGTAATTCCTTCTGCCTCGCTGAAATCCAAATTCCATTCAGAACCTGGCATGTCACTGTTAACATTTTCATCCTTGTCGGTAAACAAAGAAATTTGTTTGAAATTCTCTTTTGGTGAAATGGCAGTATATTTCTGAACCGACCAGAACTCTTCGCCTGCGGGGCTGCACATGGCATAAACCCTTCGCCCGCCGGTTTCAAAGTTCATATGTCTGGTTTTGGAAGTCCAGGGTTTTGGCGCCCACCACTGGTCAAGAATTTCTTGTTTCGTAAAAGCATCCCAAACCAATGATTGGTCAGCTTCAAATTCCCGTGTTACAAATACTGTGTTTGTTGATTTGTCAATGGTAAAATCAAATAGCAAACTGTTTTTCATTTCTTATTTTTTTTCATGGTTAATAATACTTCGTCTAATTGGTTAAACCGGGTTTCCCAAAGCTTGCGGAAGGCTTCCATCCAATGGTCTATCTCTTTCATTCTATCAATATTAAGCTGGTAATATATCTCGCGGCCGCTGTGTGTTTGGTCCACAGCGCCGCATTCGGCCAATATCTGGATGTGTTTTGACACCGCCTGCCGGCTGCTGCCAAAATGCCCGGCAATGGCATTGGGCGTCAGAGCGCCTACGGTAAGCAAGGTAAGTATGGCCCTGCGGGTAGGGTCGGCTATAGCCTGGTAAATATCTCGTCTCATGTTAATTTGCAATCAATCGATTGCAAATGTGTGTGCAATTGTTCAGTTGCGCAAATTTTTTTAAAAATATTTTTGACGATATAATAAACGAGAGCGGGAATTATAAAGAATTCTCGCAATATCAGATCACCCTGTTTTACTTCTTCAAACAAGAATTTGATACTACTGAAGATGCACATAACGCCGCCATGGAAATCATCAGGAAGATTTATTAAATTAGCCTAAAGAATTGTTATAGCTGTAGGTTAAGTCTTGGATTGGTAATAATTTAAAAAGATGAAAATGATAAATATAAATAAAAGCAAAAGACAATTGGAGTGGGTTATTAGTTTTTGGTTAGGAATTGGTCTGATGAGCATAATAAATGTTTGGAAAATTACACAAAATCAGCATGCAATTTCATACTCCTGGATTATGTTTTGGACTTCTATAGTTGCTACAGTTATATGTGTGATTTTAATAAAAATTAAAAAATAGACTTTGTTTACAAGAAAGGCTTATTTTACAAAGTAAATAAAAAAGCTACCCTGCTTTCTCAAAGCGGGTCCCCATTTCATAGACAAAGACTTTTACTTATCAAATTTAAACATCATGAAGCTTCTTCTCACTTCCAGCGGTATCAGCAACACGAGCATCCATAGCGCGCTGGTCGATCTGTTGGGCAAACCGATCGCCGAGTCCAACGCCCTCTTCATTCCCACCGCGATCTACCCCTACCCCGGGGGTGCCGGTATGGCATGGCGGGCGATCTGCGGAAAAGCCCGATCCCCCTTCTGCGAATTGGGTTGGAAGTCCCTGGGTGTGCTGGAACTCACTGCGCTTCCCAGTATCGACAAAAAAGCCTGGGTCCCTGCGGTAGAGGAGACGGACGCTCTGCTGGTTTGGGGCGGCGATCCCCTGTACCTCAGCTACTGGATGCTGCAGTCCGGATTGACAAACCTCCTGCCATCGTTGCGGCGCGAAGCGGTCTATGTGGGAGTGAGCGCAGGCAGCATGGCGGCGTCCTCCATCTTCGGAGAGACCTACAGTAATCCGCGCAGCGGAAGCGGTAACGCGCTCAAGTCGGAAGACATCATGTTCGCTACACCCGGAGGAGAAATCAGCGCCACTTTTGTCACGGCCCAGGGAGCGGGAATGGTTGACTTTGCTTTGATTCCGCACCTGGATCACGAGGACCACCCGGACGCTTCCCTGGCTAACGCAGAAAAATGGGCTGCGAGGCTACCGGTACCGGTGTACGCGATTGACGATCAGACCGCCATCAAAGTGACCGACGACACTGTTGAAGTCGTCTCCGAAGGGCACTGGAAGCTGTTTACCCCTTGATACAGAAACGCTCGCTTGCCAGTGGGCAGAAAAACAAGCTTGTGGCTTTTTAATTTAGATTTATTAACAGTAGCTTTATGCGACGTACGAACCGAATTCAATCAATTTAGATCAGGAACGGCAACAAAATAAAACTTCTCCCGATCCCGGTAGCCATTGATCAAACTTTTGGATCTTAGAACTAAGTAATATTGATTTTTGATTCTTCCTTTATAAATCACAGTTCCTCCCCCTTCTTTTTCAGTAGTCGGAAAATAAAGTCTTTTGCCGATAATTTTGTAATTACCCACTGAAACACTGTGATGACTTAAATTGAACCATGCTTTTAAATCATTTGCTGTTCCGTCCGATGATACACTGATAACTTTGCCAGTGGAATAAAACCGTAGATAACCATAGGTTGTGTCATTATCTTGTTTGTAGACTTCAGCTTTAGTTTTATAAAATCCGTCAAAACGAATTTTTGAACCATCAATTGTCTGTCCTTTAGCTAAGGAAGTTACCGTCAGAAATAAAATGATCAATGTAAATCTCATGTCAGACTTTATAATGTAATTAATAGCAAGATAGTAATTATTGAGCTAATGCAGATGGCTTGACCGTGCGAAATCTTTTACCCCCTGCTGGTAAATGCGACAAAATCGTTGCTTACCATCGGTTTCTCTTTCTTTGCTTTTCGCGCGAATGCCGCCGGCGTAGTGCCGCTGTATCGCTTGAATTCCCTGCTCAGGTGGGGCTGATCCGTATAGCCCAGCTCATGAGCCACGCCGGCCAGGTTGGTATCTGGGTAAAGCCATAAATGATTGCGTACCTGCTCAAAGCGCATCAGGCCGGACACGTCTTTAACCGTATGGCCCGAAGATTGCTTGAAGTTCCTTTCCAATGTACGAACCGTAGCATGGGCTGCCGCCGCTACCTGGCTTACAGGCATGGCGCCGTTTGCTTGCCTCATGGCGACTCCCGCTTTGAATAGCATACTGTCCATAGCAACACCCGACCGGGCATTAAGGAAATACTGTTTTACCTCAACCAGCGCTTCATCTATCTTGCCAGCTTGAATGAACTTATTCAACATGGGTTGAAGCCGGGCCATAGGATGCTCAAATATGTGCACGCCGTCTTTACCAGGCTGCAATCCGAGCAAATCGAAGACCGTCCAGGGAAAGCACCTGATGGCAAGGATTTCTAAACGGTTTTGGGTGTAAAAAACAACAGGCTGATTAAGCAGCCCAATCATAAACGGTGATGGCAATGGCTGCAAGCCCCCATTATAAGAAATGCTGCAGCCGCTTCCGAAATGAAAAATAATTTCAGCATAGCCATCAGGTACTACCTCAAAACCCGATTGTAATTCTCCGACGTCCCTGCTGTTGTACCAAAAGCATTTAATGGTGTCCTGTAGGGCTTCGGGAGGGGGGAATTCCTGGTGGTGCATGAATCAAAGATAGCACATTTGGGATGTACCGGTACAAGTATGAGGGGAGGTGAAAATGCAGTATTTCACTATGCTGGGCTGGTCTTTGGCGCTTCTTTTATGCAGAAGGTAATATGTCTGTATAAGTAAGGCTGCATTATGTTTTAAAACTGTCACGTTGTTGATTGCTATAATGTCCTGTAATTTAATACCGGTAATCATTCCCTTGACAATTTCATCCCAAATGAAACCATGCCAATACACAAATATGTTCCCTTAAAAATAATAATCGCCTTATTACTTCTGCAATCCTGCGGCCCGCACAATAACGGCTTTACAACTATTACGTATGCACCCAATTATACGGTAACTATTAGTGAGGATAATATCCGCAAGGTTGAGGTTGAGGCAATGCTCCCCTTGTTTAATGATACCCTGTATATGTCACAAAGTGACTTTTCGCCCTTACCGGACGGATATGCCACATTCGTGGATGATTTAAAGGCAATCGATAACAAAGGGAACACGGTTAACCTGGTCTCAATCGGAAAGGGCCTTTGGAAAGTTGATGTCCCGGCGCCTTGCACTATCAAATTAATTTATAATGTAAGTATTGAACATGACACCGTTCAATGGGTAGTTTCAGCAGCTTTTGCACGGGCCTACGCACTTGATCATGTGCTCTTTTTCTCTGGGCGTACAATATTTATTGCCCCCAGGGGCGGGAATATTTCAAAAATAAAGGTGCATTTCAATTTGCCCAAAGGTTGGGATATCGCTACACCCTACGCTTTATCACAAGACGACCAGGATACTTTCCAGGCCGAAAATCTTGATCAACTATGGAGTAACGGGAATTTCACGGGACGCATTGTTGAGGAAGAAATAAATGTCGGCGACTTAAAAGTTATCGTGGCTGGTACGTCCACTATGCGGAAGGGGATTGACCTGATCAAAAACTCGCTAACAAAAATTGTCAACTCCTACAAATCCGAAATGGGAGGAGCACCGGCAGGAAAACTTGTTATTATGGGAAGCGTTTCGTCGTTGCTGCAAGGGGGCGAAACATTTGAAAATAGTATCAGCCTGATGTTCTCCCGGGCGCCGGATATGTACAATAAGGGGCAGTGGGGGTACTTGCTGGCACACGAGGTTTTTCATTTGTGGAACGGCCGTGCAATTGCCCCTGCTGATCAACCGAAGGTAGAGTGGTTTGTGGAAGGGTTTACAGAATACATGTCAAAA
>Ga0206864_1035_pt1 | contig 49545 bp, 33 predicted proteins | sample Alteio_BWOrgCont_42_FD_152632 | JGI IMG/M metagenome (GOLD analysis project Ga0206864, IMG submission 152632) | Enriched cells from forest soil in Barre Woods Harvard Forest LTER site, Petersham, Massachusetts, United States -... | ecosystem: Environmental > Terrestrial > Soil > Temperate forest >...
AGCTGAACACAATTTTGGTTTTCATAATTAGGATTTATGGGGTAAAATTAATCAGGAAAATCAACTCGGTCTGATCAAACAAAGCTACGCCGTGTTTTATGCCGGCAAAGAAAAACTGCATTTTGGCTATTCGTTTTGCTATCTGCTAAAAGGGCTGCCACACCTTACGTAGAGAAATTTTAATTACCGCGTCAGTTACTGGCAGCTATTCACTTATCGGCTGATAAACAAAATTTTTGAATTTAACTTCCCCATTGCCTATCGAACAAAGTCCGATTCGTAAACTTAAAAACCGCCGAGAACATTGTGATTATAACTGGAAACCTCAAGGGAATTTTCTGTTTTAACCCACTTTTCCCCATCAACACTGTAATACATATTAACGGTATTGCGCATTTTTTTGAGGCGAAGGAATACATGATTCTTAATTACTCCTTTTTCAGTCGGAAACTGCCAGCCGCGAAGATTGGCTAAAACATTTTCGTGATCGGCTAAAATTCCGGAATAAGCGTTATTATCATAAAATAACACCATTCCCCCAACGGCATTCCCTTCGATCAATAGTTCAACTTGCGCTATGTAAGAATGATTTGACGGGATACAAAGCAAAGGGGAACAATTTGCAACGGAATTTCCTTTGGCTTTGATGGTTAAACCATTGTCGGTGAGGCGAAACCTCGCTGTGTCGTACTCGCCAAAGAATTGCCATTGCGATTTCAATTCAAGTCCTTTAAAGTCGTCACTTAACGAAAACACGTCATTTGTAACCCTATTTAAAGGTTTTTTAATTGGCTCCCCGGTTTTAATCCCGTCCGCTATTTTGTACCAGCCGTCACTTGTCCAGGTGATTGGTTCAAGCAAAGTCTGGCGTCCCATATTATAATAACCGTTTTCATATCCGTGAAAAACCATCCACCATTTTCCGTTTGGGCCTTCGAACAAAGTACCATGACCCTTCGACCACCATTTTTCCGAATCGTCCTTCGTTCTGATTATTGGGTTATAGGGCGAATTTTCCCAGGGGCCAAAAGGGGATTTCGAGCGTGCGGAAATAACCATATGGCCCGTAGCCGGGCCGGCTGTGCCTCCTTCTGCTACCGTCAAATAATAATAATCCCCGCGTTTAACCAGCTTGGGGCCTTCCATGCAAAAGCACTCGATCACCCATTCACGGGGTATTTTCCAACCGCTGTAGGTGTTTTTTAATTCGCCTGTAACCGAAAGTCCGTCGTCAGATAAGGGGACATACCCTCCATTGCTAAAAAACAAGTATCTTTTTCCGGCAGCATCTGTAAAATGAAATGGGTCGATATTGCCGACTTTCAAATCTATCGGGTCACTCCAGGGTCCGTTAATTGAATTGGCGGTGACCACGTAATTTGTATTGCCCGAAGGAAAATAGATATAATATTTGTTTCCGTATTTGATTAAGTCAGGCGCCCAAACTGAACCGATATATTTATGCAGCGCATGTGTAACAGGGCTCCAATTTATCAAATCTTTTGAATGCCAGATCAATAACCCCGGATAATATTCAAACGATGAGTGCACGATGTAATAATCGTCCCCATCACGCAATATGCTTGGATCGGGATAGTCGCCGGCAAAAATCGGATTTAGATAATAGGCGTCTCCCTTTGAATTGGCATTGACCTGGTGCTGTGCATTTGCTAAAAAAGTCAGCAGCATAAGTATTGCGGTGGTAATAATTCTCTTCATAATTTATTCATCACGAACATTGTCAATCATAGCGAAATGCCCGCTACGCAATGTAGGAGTTCTGTTTCAAAATAAATTTTCTCAGGGGTTTTTTTTCACTGCCTTACGGGATAAGCCGCTCCATGGTCTCCAATTTGGTGTCCTTGAGCCGCAGGACGACCTCGTGGTAGTTCAGGGGTTGGTCGTCTTATTCGGTATTCTTTTCAAATTTACCTTAACCGGCTTGAAAACCAGGGGCAGGCATTCTATTCTGGTTTCGCTGGTATCCAGTCCAAAGGCCTGCGCCTCGGTAAGTCCGAATTTTTTCAACCAAAAATAGGTACGCAGCACAAAGCCTTCGCCTGCGGTAAACTCATTGTTATAGGAAAGGAATTTTTCAAGGATCACAAATTGAAAGTCGGCCATCAGGTTATATTTTTTCAACGACTCATAGGGGCTGGTGATATTCAATTCTTTAGTGCGCACCAACTCCTCCACTACATTCCTGAACAAAACATTGATACGCGGCTGCACCCTGAAGCCAAGGGTAAATTCCAGGCGGATCACTTTGTCGGGCAGGAGCTCATTTACGCAGTATTCCATGGTGTAGGGACCATCAGCACGGGTGGTGTGGATGAACCAATACACATCAGCCCGCTTCGGCTTTCGGCTTAAAATTGAGTACATGATCGTCTGCTCGATATCGCTGTCGTCGTTTGCGCGCGTCATGTAGATCAGGTGTGTCGCAAACTTCGGGATGGTTTCATCCTCGCTCAAAGCGGCCAGGAACGGCAATTGGGTTTTAATCTTTACAAACTGCAGCAGTCCGTAATTGATGCGGCTGGCTTTGTAAAATATATACATGGTACCGATGAGCCCAAATTCGAATACCAGGAAGAATAAACGCTTCAGCAGCTTAGCGGCATTGGCCGCAAAAAACGATCCCTCTACCGTCAGGAACAGGCATACGATCAGCACCACGATCCAAAGCGGCCATTTTTTTTGGTACCGCATAAAAAAGTACATTAGGGTGGTGGTCATCAGCATGGCCACTGTGATGGAAAACCCATAAGCAGCGGTCATCGCGTTCGAGGTGCGGAAATAAAGGGTGACCGCCACACAGCCGATACAAACGATCAGGTTGATGCTGGGGATATAGAGTTGCCCGCGAACATCAGATGGATATTTAACGGTCACCCGCGGCCACAAGTTCATGCTGATGGCTTCGTTGATCAGGGTAAAGGAGCCGCTGATCAGTGCCTGGCTGGCGATAATGGTAGCCGCCGTAGCCAGCAATATACCCGGGAGCAGAATAGCATGAGGAATGATCTGGAAGAAAGGATTTACACCGCTGAAATTTGTATGGGCAGGCTGTAATAAAACCCATGCGCCCTGGCCCAGGTAACTGAGCAGCAAGGTAATTTTCACAAAAACCCAGCTGATGCGGATATTCTTCAGGCCGCAGTGGCCCAGGTCCGAGTAAAGTGCTTCGGCGCCTGTGGTGCAAAGGAATACCGCGCCAAGCAACCAAAAGCCCCGTGGATGATCGGCGAGCAATCGCCAGCCATAATACGGGTTGAACGCTTTGATGATCTCCGGGTATTGTATAAATTGCATAAAGCCAAGCACCCCGATCATGATAAACCAAAAGAACATGACCGGTCCGAATGAAGAGCCGATCAAATGGGTGCCAAACTGCTGTACAAAGAACAGTAGCAGCAAGATAATGATAACTATCAACAAAACGACGTGATTGCCAGGTACAATGATGTGCGACAGGCCGTGGACCAGGCCAAGACCTTCTATAGCGGAGGTGACCGAGATAGGTGGGGTAATAATACCATCTGCCAGCAGCGTGCCGGCCCCAATTATAGCAGGTATGGCAAGCCACCTGCCATAGCGTCTCACCAGGGCGTAAAGGGCAAAGATGCCGCCTTCGCCGTGGTTATCCGCCTGCAGGGTAATAATCACGTATTTAAATGTAGTTTGTAGCGTAAGCGTCCAGAATATACAGGATATGGAGCCAAAAACCAGGCTTTTATTTACCTTGCCGCCCTCGGTCAGCAAGGTTTGAAAGACGTAAAGCGGCGAGGTTCCTATGTCGCCATAAATGATACCGAGAGCGATCAGCAGCCCGATGGCCGATAGCTTTTTGATTTGTGGCTCCATTTTTTAATCTGACTGGGATGTATGCTGATAACCCAAAAAAAGCCCGGGTGTTTTAATTGGTTAATTTCTTACCAGATCCCGGCCTGTTGCAAATGTTATGAAAATCTCTACCCCCCAATTAAACCGGCAGCTCTCCAATAAGTATTTAACAAAAAACAAAATAACATCAGCCATTTCCTCTGCCTCACAAAACCTAATGCCACTATCTTTGCTATTAATCAAGGTCATGTCCGATGATTGCCAGATGAAACGGAGATTGTTTTTATTGTCATTGTTCTCACTGCTGTTTTTAACGGCAACCGCCCAGGTAAATACCATCACCTACGCGCAGCTGGAACAGCGAGTTAGTAACCCGGATACCGTCTACATCGTAAATTTTTGGGCAACCTGGTGCGAACCCTGCGTGAAGGAACTGCCGTATTTTGATCAGCTTCAGCAAAAGTATAAGGATGCCCCTCTGAAAGTTTTGTTGGTGAGCATGGATTTTAAATCGAAACTAAATTCGGCAGTAACCCCGTTTGTAAAAAAGCATAAAATGCAGGCAGAAGTTGATTTTGCAGACCGTAACAACGACCAGGAGTTTATCGATGCGGTAGATAAAGACTGGTCGGGGGCATTGCCGGCAACGCTGCTGGTAAATACTAAAAAGGGCATACGCAAGTTATATGAGCAAACGTTTAGCTACAAGGAATTAAACAACATTTATCAAACCAATAAGTAAAAACAACATGAAAAAGCTGGTATTTTTAATCATCGCGGCTGTTTCGGCTTTGAGCTTTAAGCCAACCGCAACGGGCTACAAACCCGGTGACATAGCAACCGACTTTAAACTAAAAAACGTAAACGGTAAAATGGTTTCGCTGGCCGATTATACCAGCGCAAAAGGATTTATCGTGGTTTTCACCTGCAACCATTGCCCGGTTGCAAGGGCCTATGAAAAACGTATCGAGGCGCTCGATGCCAAATATGCTGCAAAAGGTTACCCGGTTATCGCCATCTGCTCCAGCGATCCCGATATGAACCCAACAGACTCCTATGCCAACCTGCAAAAACGCGCAGCCGGCAAGAATTATACCTTCCCTTACTTAGCTGATGAAACACAGGATGTAGTCCGCGCTTACGGCGCCCGTGCTACGCCGACCGTTTATGTACTGCAAAAAACCGCTAACGGGCTAACCGTACAATATACCGGCGCCGTCGACAACGACGAGGAACAAAGCGATCCGGCGCGTATCAACTATGTTGAAAACGCCGTTGATGCCCTGCTGGAGAATAAAACTCCCGCTGTAACATCTTCAAAGGCGTTTGGATGCAGGATTGTTTTGAAGAGCGCTTAGGCGAAAGGCTCCAATTCCCGCGGATGTCCTGCAAGTTTAAGTCTACCCACAAAATTAAAGCCATTAAAAGCCCTCATGGTACCATGGAAGATCGCTCCTCATTGCGCCGTTAGGTGCAACATATCGGTAGAAAACGTCAAAAAAATAAGTTTAGCATGCCGTAGGTATGCAACATTGGCCGACAGTTTTCACCTGACATTTCCGTTTAATTTAATGGCATTGAAGGGGCTCTGCGGAACTAATATCCAATCAGCTGTAATGCTTAATCATCCGGCTAAGCTCGTGTTGCAGGCTTCTTGTTCTGTCGGCATCATACCAACTGTGCACTTTCGGGATCAATTGCTTCAACTCCAGCCCTTCGTTTTTCCAGGCCGTCATCAGTTCTTGAAGCGGCTCCGGGCGCGGGCCCCAGTGGCCCACCGGCTCGAGCGCTTTGTTTAGCACAACCAGTTTAGGTATAGAGCGGCCTCCGTCCGTCAGGTTGGCATCTATCAAGGGCAGATTGCTGTCGCGTAAAACAACGCGCAGCTTAATGGCCGCGGGCATGGCTTTTTCTGCAACATACATCAGCGGTATATTAAAGGCAGCATCGCCGCACCAGCCTTCAGTTATCACCAGCCACGTTGCCGGCGGAGCAGATGCCAGCGCTTCGCTTAGCCCGGGCAGCACGGAATAACTTTCGTCGTATTCGTCCATCAACGCGGAGTTTGCAGCTGTATAATAACGCAGGCGTGCGGCAGCGGCATCAACGGGTTCATTCGCCAATACTGCCCGGATGTGAGCCCGGTACTCTTCGTAAGTTAATGCCTGGTCGATGAGTTCCTGTGTGTAGAGATGTGCCATGTACGATTTTATTCGAAAATAAGTCAATGCAGTTTAGTAATTTCGATACAACAAAAATATTGCAAAACTGTGGCGGATATGCGAACAACATGCACCATAAAGTACTTTTGCCATACGCATGATACTTTATACCTTTAGTAAACTAAATGCGCTCTATCAATACCGGTCAAAACATGTCCGCTCAAGCCCCCTCCCCTTCCGCGCTTATTCCTGAACAGTCTAAAAAGATATTGTATATCGACAATTTGAAGGTTCTCCTAATTACATTGGTCATTCTGCATCATGTCCTGAACACCTACGGCGCCGAAGGGGGCTGGTATTATTGGCAAAAAACCACCCATCCCGCGGCGTCTATCCCGATGGTTGTGCTCATAACCATCAACCAATCCTTTTTTATGGGGCTTTTCTTTTTTCTATCGGCTTATTTCATACCGTCATCATACAACAAAAAGGGTGCGGTCCGTTTTGTAAAAGACAGGCTGCTGCGTTTAGGGTTACCATTGGTGTTTTACTCGTTTATCCTTTCGCCTGTATTAATTTACCTCGTTGATTATTTTGGCAAAGGCCAGCACATTACTTTTTTACAATTTTTGGGCGGTTTTCATGATTGGATAGATTTTGGCGTGCTTTGGTTCGTTGCCGCCTTATTGCTGTTTACCTGTTTATGTTTTGTGGCGCATTGCGGGCAAAAAATACCAATCGAAACCGCTTTCAACACCTTCAATAAAAACGATTGTAGGGTTTGCCGCAGGAGTGGGCTTTATAAGTTTTTTAGTGCGGATCGTATTTCCCATCGGGCAGGCGAAGCCAACCTAAACTTTATCCGTCAATATTATGATGTCTACAGCCTTCTTGGAAGGGACGATGTACTGGCATTCATCGGAACCGAAGCTTACCTGCAGCACAAGGAAAAGCGCCTTTCAAAGTCCGACCTGGAAATCCCCATCAGCAAAAACGAAGCCTTTCTGCTGAGCGATGAAGGAATCAGGGCATCATTCAAAAAACGCTATGCAGCTACTTCAGCCTCGTATTACAACGGGCAACCCGCTTTTGAAGAGATCATAGGCAGGATCCAAAAGTATATCGATAAACTGTAGCTTGTCGTTCAGGTCGAATGTCCCCTCCTGGCGCTATGTCGCGACGGCCCGTGCGGCGGCTGCTAGTGCCCCGCTGCTAGTTAATGAACTATACAAATCCCGGTATCATTGGATCACGCCGGAACGAATATCCCCCACCAAGCTACCAACCCTGCAAATTTAATATCGCCCTTATTTGCCTTATCTTAGCTCCCTCACCCCATGAAAAAAGCAATCCTATTCGGCGCAAGCGGTTTTATCGGGTCCTGCCTGCTGCGTGATCTGCTGGATAATACCGGTTACGAACAGGTAAGCGTTGTCGTTAGAAAGACATTGGGTACCAATCACCCGAAATTAAAAGAGCTGATCGGTGATTACCACACTCTGCACCTGTTAAAAATGCAGATCGACGCAGATGAAATTTTTATCACGCTCGGAACTACCCGCGCAAAGACGCCCGATCGGGATCAATATTACCAGGTTGATCATGACTACCCGGTTGCGGCCGCTAAAATGGCCCTGGAAGCGGGCGCAAAATCGGTATTCGTGGTGACTGCGGTTGGCGCCAACGCAAATTCCCGAATTTTTTATACCCGGACCAAAGGCGAGATAGAACGGGACATAATTGCCCGGCATTTTGAGCGTACCGGCATTTTCCGTCCGTCGATGATCATGGGTGAGCGGAATGAAAGCAGGAGATTTGAAAAAATATTGATCAAAGTTTGGGCATTTATTAACCCGCTGCTATTGGCCATTCATTAAAAAAATACCGTGGCATAGCCGGCGGGGATATTGCAACAGCCATGATGAATGCCGCAAAAGTTCAAAAAGAAAAAGTAAAAATATATCACTGGCAGGAAATGTCGGATCTGCTCAAGTAATTGCCCCCGCCGGTTTAAGCGCCCCGCTTAAACTCCCGCCGGTTCAAGAATCCTGCTTGAACCCACTCCCCTGTCAGCGTCCCGCTGGCGTTGCCGACCGCCTTTCAGCTCGATTCCAGGTCTGCACCACTACACCAGTACCCATGCGCCGAACTCGAAAAAACACCGCCATTTTCCAGGGCCTCTAACTTAGCAATACTTTATATCTAAAGTACTCATTTACAGAATCATAAAACTATTTTTTAATTTCGTCACGTTACTCCTAATGTAACGTGACGTTACACATACTGTACCCTTACGAAAACCCGATTTTTTTTCCTCAAAACGATATGGCATTTTTGTTAAGGATTTCCAATTTGAATTAACATCGTGGTTAAATTGCCGAATTTGTAAAGGGTTGGTGAATTTCACCTCGTCATAGCCCGGGAATTTATGCGATGCCGACGAATAGATAATCCTGCACGTGCGGGATTGGTTTGGGCTGGCAAAAAATGCGGCGATTAAGCCATGATCGGTGTAACTAAGCGCAGCGCTCTTGAACACAACTGAAAAAAAATCAACACGTGAAAAATCAAAAAAAAATCGGCGTCTTCAAAAAAATCGGTGTAATTAATCAACCTGTAAACAAATAACAGGACTAACAAAATGTCAGTAAACAAAAAACAGGATTATCTAACTCAAGTGTAAACCTATTTCAGGACGAGGCACAGTGTGATTCTCAAAAAAAAATCACACGGAATTCACACACCAATCACACGGAATTCACACAGCAATCACACGGAATTATAAAGAAATCACACGGAATTCACACGCAATAATTGCCGGGGCTTCTTCAAAACCTAGCTGTAGATAGCTGATAATTAGTTCTTTGACATATTGAAAGTTTGTTCCTGGCCGCCATATTCACACGCAAGACACCAAATTTTCATAAGGCAATCGCGATGGCAGCAAAAAGCTCGGGGAACGCGCTGAATAAAAAAGTCGTGGTGACGCGAAAAAAGCACCACAGAAGTACTAAAACGTGGCTGAAAAGCACCACAAAAGCACCATAAAGGCACCACAAAATTCGCTGTTTTTAATTAAAAAACAGTCTTAAACAGCTGTTAATTAGTTCTTTGACATTTCGGTATTCATCCACAGGTAATCATAATTGGCCGTAGAGACGCCCCGATAAATCGGGGCGTCTCTGACCGGAATTTTGAGGTGTCCTGCCCAACGCATGGCATTCTACAAAGTAAAAGGCATGAGCATGGCGGTGCTGGCAGTTGAAGTCGCTTTAAATAGCATTTGAGCGGCGATTTAAAACTTGCCGCTTTTTAATTAACTTTGATAGTAATTACTTAGCATGGCGGCAAATAAAATATCAGTACTTTATGTTGATGACGAGCAGGATAACCTGTTCTCGTTTATGGCCACATTCAGGCTTAAGTACAAAGTATTGACTGCTTTGAACGCAGAGGAAGCGTTAAAGCAGCTCGAAAACAAAATGTTCCATGTGGTTATTTCAGATCAGCGGATGCCGCAAATGACCGGGGTTGAATTTTTTGAAAAAATGCAGGAGAAATACCCCGACCCTATCCGGGTATTATTAACCGGGTATGCCGACATGAATGCCGTTATTGATGCCGTGAACAAGGGAAAAATTTTTCATTACCTCAGCAAACCCTGGAACGAGGAAGAACTAACCGCGACCATTGAGAAGGCTTATGCCGCCTGGCAGGACAAACAGGCTTTGAAAGACTCGAATGAACAACTCGAATTCCTGCTGCGGCAAAAACTCCTGTCGTAACCGCATTTGTTTTAATCAGCTTCAAAATTGATCTGCGCCAGGAGTGATTTGAGTTTATCGATGGTGAGCGGTTTTTCGATGATCATCTCCACATAGCGTCGTTTCCGGTGCCTTTCGCGATCGGTTTTATTCATGGACGACGTTACGATCACTATCCGGTAATTATCCTTTATACGCCGCGGCAAAGCCTCGAACAAAGTTATGAAATTGGCGCCGTCGATTCCGGGCATCATCAGGTCAAGTAATATCAGGCGGCGGTCGGCAGCAGGCGCCTTACCAAGTATGATATGATCCATCGCCGCCTCGGCAGTTAGAAAAGTTTCAACAACTGCGTCGCCTAAAAGCCTCCTGATCTGTTCGGTAGCAATGTATATATCTATCTCGGAATGCTCTACAATTATGAATGATAATCTCATATTATTATTTGCTTGGAATGGTCAGTTTAAAGGCGGTACCCTCGCCGACCACGGAGGTTACTTCGATATTTCCGCCCAGCTTAAGCAAGGCGCCCTTAACATTGTATAGTCCTATACCCGATCCGGCACTGTGCGATGTGACCCTTGAAAAGAGATTGAATATCTCTTCAAAATGACTCTCGGGTATGCCGATGCCGGTATCGCTTATTACTATGGAGGCCGTAACATCGGATACGATAATATCGAGCTCGATACTTTTATTCGGAAAATGCTTCTTCTGATACTTGATGGCGTTGGTTATCAGGTTATTTAAGATCATCCTGATCACCAGCTCATCACTGCGAAAAGGTTCCGACTGATTCACAGTGATCCTGAAGCTGATCTTGTTGGTTTTGGTGTAGATGCCATAAATATCCTTTAACTCTTCAGCAACCTGGTTAAAATCAATCTCGACTATTTTAAGCTCACCCCTTCGTGAGCTATAGTAGTCGTGCATGCTGGAGATATAATCTTCTAATTTAAAAACCGATTTCTCCACCAGCACCAATAGCTCTTTTATCTCGTTGATATCGGTCATGTCCCGTGCAATATCGATGGCGCCGAGGATACCTGTAAGCGGGCCGCGCAAATCGTGGCTTACGCTGTAGGCAAATTTATCGAGCTCGGTATAGGCCATCTGCAATTCCTGGTTCTTGATGGAAAGCAGGGAGGTGGCAACGTAAAATTTATTCCCCTCTTCAATAGCGGAAACGATGTCCTGTTCGATCCAGGGTTTACGGATGTACCTGAAAACATTGCCCCGGTTAATAGCTGATATCACCGCTTCAATGTCGGCATAGGCCGTGATCAGTATGCGTATCGGGAGCGGAAAAAGCGTTCGGATCTCCTCAAAGAACTCAACACCCGTTTTGCCGGGCATTCGCTGATCGCAGCAGATCACCCTTATGTCCGGGTTCTTTTCGAGGTGCTCCGTAGCCTGCACCATATTGCCGGCCAAAAGGATACGGTATTGGGTGCGAAAGGTGGCTTTGAACCCGATGAGATTATCTGGCTCATCGTCAATATATAACACTTTGAGTTTCTCTGACATGATGACTCGGCTTTTAGTTTATCTTCACTTCTTGGTGTACCGGCAGGGTAAGTATAAATTCCGCCCCCTGTCCCGGGATTGAATTTATTTTGATGGAGCCGTTATGCTTTTTGATGGTATTATACGCTACCGACATGCCCAACCCTGTACCTTCGCCAACCCCCTTGGTTGTAAAGAAAGGATCGAATATTTTCCGCTGTGTTTGTTCATCTATGCCAATGCCGTTATCTTTAATACTGATCCGGACGCTGTCGTCTTTAGTCCTGGTAGCTATAGTGATCTGGCCGCCATCGCGTTCGCCAAAAAGCTTATGAACCGCATAAATAGCATTTGATAGTATATTCAAAAAAACCTGGTTAAGCTTACCGGGGTAGCACTCTACGAGGGGTATATCGCCATATTGGCGTATAACTTCTATTTTTCCGAGCTGATTGTTGAGTATGATCATGGACGAATCGATGCCTTCGTTAAGGTCGGCAGGTTTAAGATCGTCCTCATCCAGGCGCGAGAAGATACGAAGCCCCTTAACAATTTCGGCGGTGCGCGAGGCGCCGTTATAGATACCATTAAGCAGGTGCGTGATCTCGGTTTGAACATAGTCAATGTCCTGATCCTCTTTATATTCCTCCAATTGTGCCTTTTTTTCTCCGGAAGATCTTTCCGACACGGCAACCCCTTCCATGAAGTTCATAGCATCAAATATCATGTCGATATCGCGCCGCAGCGGGGAAATGTTCGACGTGACGAAGTTGATCGGGTTATTGATCTCATGCGCTATGCCGGCTGTTAAAAGACCCAGTGATGCCATCTTTTCCGATTCGATCAACTGGGTTTGTGCCTGTTTCAAATCTTCGAGGGCTGTGTTCAACTCAGAGGTTCGTTCAGTCACCCTTACTTCGAGTAAGGTATTTTGTTCGCGGATGATCCGCTCATTTTCCTGGGCTGCCTTCAATGCTTCGGCCTGCGACGCTTCCTTTTCCTTTTTTAACACGTTGATACGGTCGGCAAGCGCAATGGAAAGCAAAGTCACTTCAATTGCAATGCCCGATTCCATGGTATAATTGGTAAACGAAGTATAAGGCAGTACACCCAGGTTACGAAGTGTGAACATAATAATACCGGCAAAGAAAATGGTCCATGCGATAAGGAAATATCGTGCCGGGCGGTATCCCTGCAGCGATATCTTAACCGCGACCGCATAAATGAGTACAGTTGTACTCAAAGCCGAAATATCGATCATGCGGTAGCTCACCAGGTCGACACCCGCCAACCTGAGCACTATAGCCGAACTATACAAAAGGATCGGTATTGGAAACAGCCTGTTGAGTATGGGGGTCCGTTCGCGGGTATTCAAAAAAGCCTTCACGAACATCATAGCCGATATGCCCGCTAGCGCCGGGAAAATAATAATGCTCTTTTGAAACAATACCGGCGTTCCCGCGAACAAATAGTGATAAGTATAACCACTGAGGGTAGTTTGGGTAAGGCCTATGAAAGTAACGTACAGCACATAAAAGATATAACTGCGGTCGCGCGTGAAGAGGTAGATAAAGAAATTGTAGGCTATCATTACAACGATGATCCCGATAAATATGCCCCAAAGGATATTGGCCGCCAACATGGACCCGGCTACATGAGCGGGGGTGCCGAGGATGAGCGGCAATACCATCTCCTCGCTGCTTTTTACCCGCAGGTAATAAGTTGCCGTACTGTCTTTAGGCAGCCTGACGTCGAACAAGAAGTCCTGGTGCAGGTATTTCCTTTGGTTGAATCGCGCGGTGTCGGAAAGTTTCTGTACCAGGTAACGCCCATTTTCGGGATAGTAGAAATCGCAAGCGGTGAGGGTCGGATATTCAAGAGCCAACATTAAAAGATCGGACGACGATTCGTTGCGAATGGAAAATTTTAACCAGAATGATGACTTGCTTAGTTGCAGATTCGGCGTTTCGATTGCCGATGGAATAAAATTATGCGCCTTGATCACCGTTTGCAGATCGTAGCTATTTTTGCTGTCTTCCAGTATCGATACGGATTTACCGATGATTATATTCTGACCTGTGAATACCACTGCCGCCTGCGCGGCCGCTTTGGCAGCAAACAGTGTCTGCACACACAGAATTATAAAAAATAGTCTTTTCATTTAAATGAAATTCTACCGGCGGCCTTGTACGCAGCCGGCTTATTGTTCGATTATCAGCGTTTTTTCTAATGGCAGTCTGAAACTTTTCAATTGGGGCTCAGGCGCTACGGCTATTTTAGCAAGGAACACTTCTGCGCGATCGTCACTAATGGCGGCTATTTCGCAAAATTTCTTCCTCAAATCCCTTAAAACGGGAACGAATTTAGGATCGAGGCCTTCGCCGTTTCCATAAACAACCCGCGGGAACAAATACAATGGCGATATAAGCGGATGGATGGCAAGGCCAAGGTTCGTAGCTGCCAGCCACAGGCGTTCCATAGATCTTCCGCCTTCAAAAAAGCTTCTCAGGTAATGTTTGGGCAGGGTGATCAAACAAAGTGCCGATGCAGCCGATACGGTACGTTTCGCCAGCATGTCCAATGCTTTGCCGCCTCCCAAATCGTTGATAGTGCTGATCACCTCCTCGCTTTTTAACACCCCAAGCGCCGCCATCTGCGAATTGCTGAGGCCAAGCGTTTTGATGTCGATGCCATCGCGGGTTGATTCGGCTTCTTCGCTCGTCCAGCGCATTTCGTGATACACAAAATCATAATGTCCTTCTTTGCTCAGCAACCTTACCCGATCGCAAAAACCGATAATCTCAGCCAGTTGATCCAACGTCGCCTCGTCCGTAAAAAGCTCGAACTCCGCTCCTGGTATCGATTCGGCAAAATTTGCCAATTGGTGATAGGTATCAGGTTGTATCTTGGCTTTAGGCGCCTGGTTACGGTTGGTAACCCGTTTATAGATGGCTGCATCAAGTGGTACGAGCCATTGCTCCTCTTGTTTGTTCACTATCGGTCTGAAGCGAATGGCGGCCACTATTTTTTGATCGGGACCGCCCAGGAATTTGAAATACGGCTCCAGGCCGGCTTTTAAGGCACAGATATTTAAATTTTCGTAAGCCGCTCCAAAAGAAATATAGGATGCTATTTTGCGATAATCACCAAAAGAGAAAGAGCGATGCTCGTCGTGGAACAAATAAAGCGTACCATGCTGAAAGAGCCATTTCCAGGGCTGATCGTTACCAGTTGAGGGGGCGGCACACGCGGCCTCAACCAGGTCGCGGATAACTTTTTCGGCTGGTATGATATCCGAAGCCATGGGCCCGAAATCCACCGCCGCCGCCAATGCGCGCATTTCGTCTTCCAAAAGTGGGCGAAAAGGGTTGCCCCTGCCGGTTTGTTTCGGAGGGTTAACTTTGTCGCTCACGATCTCATCAAAGTCGATATAAAACCTGCCCGAGCCTCTGAACTGGTCGAGCAATATGCGCCGGCAGGTATCTGCCCCGGCTGCACCGCCCAATGCTACCGAACTGGCTAATTGCGGCCAGGTGTTAATGCTTTGCTCCACCTCAACCATCGATGCCCTTGCACGCACCGATATATTGTCGACGCCCAGCATCTGCAAGATTACGGGAACCTTGTCCTCGTTGGATAATTCTTTAATATTTTGCGGATCGATACCCGTAACGGTTCCGTGCAGCAAAGGCCTTTCGGGTTCAAGATCAAAACGTTCTATATCGAGCATGCCACGGTCACTGGTATCCATTACCACCGGTATGCGCAATTCGCGCGCCCTGAAGCGGGCCAATATCTTTACGTCCAGGCCATCGCATTCGTCCACCAGCACATCAAGCTTGCCGCCGCCTGTAAAGAAATCTTCCATGTTGGCGTCGGTCAAGCCATCAAAAAAGCAGGTAACCTTCAGGAAGGGATCGATTTCGGCAATTTCGCGTGCGGCAATAACTACTTTTGGCATTCCCAGGTTGTGAACGCCGGCACGGATACGGTTAAGATTGCTCAATTCGAGCGTGTCGAAATCGGCTAAGCGCAGTTCGCCATAGCCCCGCTCCATTGACAATGTCAGGGCGATGGACTGCCCAACAGACAGCCCGATAATGCCAATTTTTTTTGTTGCCAGCAGGTCTCTTTCCTGGCGGGTAATCTTATATTGGTTACGATTGGTACGCACCTCTATAAATTCTTCTTCGTCGAGCAGGTGCACCAGCCTGTGGCTCCAGGGGTAATACACCCAAACGCCATAAGTATCTATCGGGGCGCCGTTAAGATGCGCCGCTATCAGCCCCTCATATTCTTCGGGTTTTATCCTTACCCAGGGCCTTTGGCTCTTAACCAACTCTCTTAACTGGCTTTGTATCTCGTCAGACAGAAAGAGGGCTGCTTTGCCCGACAATAATTCTTCGTAGGTCTTCTTATCATCGGGATTGGTAAGCCGCAGAATTAATGGCGAATAAATGCTGCCTGATTTTTCGGATTTCGCGATAAGTTCGTTCATGGGGTTCGTGAAACAATGTACAAATATAATTTAATTAAAAAGAAAACTTTGGGGAATAAAAACTATGCCGTCATAATAGATCTAATTTTATTTCACTCCAATCGCTCTCATAAAAGCTCTTTTTGGCATTGGCAATTGTCGCCGGCAAATCCCAGGTTTCGAGGTAAGGTATATTAAGTTCATAATGGATTTCAATCGACTTTTTCCGAAGTACTTCCGTACGGACCAGGTTGGGGCTTTCACGCAGTTTCATGATCGCTTTACGGTCCACTTCCTGTGCAGTGCTTAGATTTTTGATATCATTGTGTACCATGGCCGTTGCCACCAGGTCCAATTTGGGATAATAAAACGTACCGCCGTTGCCAATGCTGGTTTCCTGTTTATAGCCAACGCTCTCGGCCATGGCTATGGTGTACTGTGCGCATAGTGCAAACAGCGACGTAAGACCTATCTGGGTTGAAATGGCGACCGCGGCGCGGGTTAGGAAGATGCTGCCAATGCCATAACCGGCTATTTCGCGCGAATTCCAAAGGCCGCATATCTCACCGGTACCATATTGGGCATATCTCCATACGAGGTTAACCACCCCCTGATCAATCTTGACCGTAGCCTGCTCGATGGGCAGCGGTTCGCTTCCGCCGGCTACGTGTACGCGCGCGCCGCCATAAACCTTCTTTCCGTCAAGCGACTCAACAATGATCACAAAGGCGGCAGGATTACTGGTCCATTCGTTTTTGGACGAAGTCACTTTGGTTACCCCAATACTGGTTAAAACATGCGTATGCCCCTCTACAAAAAGTTCACATGCCACAGGATCATTGATCGCCCTAAATGCCCTTAACCTGACTGCCGGTTTTTCCCGGCTCAAACCTTGATCCATCGTATTAACAATCAGCCCTTCTCCTGAATGAATAATCTACCGTTGTGGTGGTTGATCGCTTAAAAGAGTTAATGGCTGCATCCTGTCCGCTTGTATTTTGAATTATCTGCATTAACATTATAACGCACTTACCAACTGATAAGTCTCACTTCATGATTAAAGTCGAAATCTTGATTTAGAATAACAAACCGGTGTTTATTATTGAGCTGGCTGAGGCCGTGCAACCGTAACCCTTTTTACGTAAGCGGCGGGTAATAGGTTTGTTTTAAGGGAACGTAAAATTAAGTGTGGTGCGCCTTATTCGACGGCGCGCTGGAGTACAACACCAAAACCTTTCGTGGCGGCGGATTTGAGCGGTACCATTACCTTATTGAGTGTATTATTGTAACTGCGAACCGCGATGTCCGCAAATTGTGTATTCCCCACAGGCTATGGGTCCTTTCAATTTAATCAGGCTTAAATGCCTTATCTTCGCTTCTAACCAAACACGTCCATTTATGAGATCATTTGTCGCCTTCATCCTTTTTGCTTTTATTTTATTTTTTCAATTAAAGGCGAACGCACAACCTGCTCCTGCTGCGTTAGAAAGCGCCGGTCAAAAAATGGTTGAGCGCAGCATCCTGCCCAACATACGTACGGAAAGTGATACGCCGATGACCATAGCCCAACGTATGGCCTTTTACAAAGTGAAAGGTATGAGCGTGGCGGTGATTAAAAATTATAAAGTGATATGGGCAAAAGGCTACGGCATGGCAGATGACAGCTTAAAATTACCTGTAAGCGCGCATACGCTTTTCCAGGCAGGGAGCATCAGTAAATCATTAAATTCCGTTGGGATATTGAAATTGGTGCAGGAGAAAAAGATCGACCTGTACACCGACATCAATACTTACTTAAGCACTTGGAAATTTCCATACGACTCGCTTTCCGGTGGAAAGAAGATCACTATGGCCAATTTACTAAGCCACACCGCAGGTTTAACCATACACGGTTTTGGAGGCTATGCTGTTGGTAAACCTTTCCCTACGCTTTCCCAGGTGTTAAACGGGCAGGCTCCGGCCAATTCCGGCCCGGTACGGTCAAAGTATGTTCCCGGCATAAAATATGAATATTCCGGCGGGGGCATAACGATTTCGCAGCTTATCGTGATGGATGTTAGCCATCAGCCATATGCCCAATATATGTTTGCAAATGTTTTGAAACCCCTGGGCATGACGGAGAGCACCTATGAGCAGCCGCCCGTAAATGTGAAGCCGCAATTGCTGGCCGTTGCCTATAATGGCGATAAGGTAATACCGGGCAAGCATCATGTTTACCCGGAACAGGCTGCGGCCGGCTTGTGGACCAACCCTACCGACCTGTCAAAATACATTATCGAAACGCAAAAGGCATACGCAGGTAAATCGGCTAAAGTGCTTGATCAACAAACTACCCAACTCATGTTAAAGCCTTATATTGATAAAACAGCGGCCCTGGGATGTTTTATATTCGATTTCGACAGTACAAAATATTTCAGTCATGAAGGTGAAGATGCAGGTTTCAGCGCCATTTATTATGGTTCGTTCGAGGGCGGCAATGGCGTGGTGGTAATGGTAAATTCGTATAATAACGTTTTGATGAAAGAGGTGGTTAATGCGCTGGCGCGGGTGTATGGTTTTAAGGGCCTTGATCAGTCAAAACTAAAAAAGGAAATTACATTGCCCGACAGTGTTTTGCAATCCTACACCGGCAAATATCAAATCGCGCCAGGTGCTTTTTTAACCGTAACCCGCGAGGGCAACCGGTTGTACGGGCTAATCGCCGGGCAGGAAAGGCAGGAGCTTTTTCCCGAAGCACAAAATAAATTTTTTTTAAAGGACGTGGATGCTGAAACTGCATTTATAAAGGATGATAAAGGAGCGGTGACGGAAGCAGTGATATACGAAAACGGGGAGCATCATGCGAAGAAAATAAAATAAAATAAAAGCTCCGAATGTAAATCCACCGCTACTAAAGCGACAGTAGGCCATGCCTGCAATTATTGAAGTTCCTTTACCAACAGCATTTATTCATGGGTTCCGGGTGACATAAAAATGCCCTTTCATTTTTTATTTATATAGTTTTGGCGCAATATAAAAATCTATATCGCGCCAAAAGTAATTTTTTTATGTAGTTTTGGCGTAATATAAAAATCTATATTTCGCCAAAAGTCATCTTTTTTATGTAGTTTTGGCGTAATATAAAACGGCATAACGCGCCAAAACACTTATTTTTATATTGTTTTATGGATGATGTAATTGGAAGAAAGGAAGAAAAAGCGCTTCTCAAAAAAATTGAACTATCCGGAGAACCCGAGCTGCTTGCAGTTTACGGCCGCAGAAGAATTGGGAAAACCTATTTGATCAGGAACGGCTTCAGTAAAGGTCTGGCGTTTGAGTTTTCAGGAACACATAATGCAACACTTAACCAGGAATTGGAGAACTTTAGTGTTGCCCTTACCAATGCCAGCGGAGGATTACAACTTGCCAAACCCGCCAGTTGGATACATGCTTTTCAAATGCTGATCCAGTACCTTACCCCGTTGATCAATAAAAAAAGGAAGGTGATTTTTTTTGATGAATTTCCCTGGATCAATACGCCGCGCTCGGGCTTTTTACCGGCATTTGAAAATTTTTGGAATAGCTGGGCCTCTAAAAAAGAGAACCTTGTTGTTGTGATATGTGGTTCTGCCGCATCCTGGATGATAAAAAAAGTGATCAATAACCGCGGCGGCCTTCATAACAGGGTGACGCGGCGGATAAGGCTATTACCTTTTACGGTTGCTGAAACAGCGGAGTACTTAAAAGCAAGGAAAGTTAAGCTGGATAAATACCAAATATTACAGCTTTACATGGCAATTGGCGGCATCCCGCAGTACCTGAAAGAAATAGAACCAGGACACAGCGCAGCACAGGTAATAGATAAATTGTGTTTTACTAAAGACGGGCTGCTGAATGATGAATTCAAAAATCTTTATTATTCTCTATTCGATAGCGCGGAAAATCATATGGATATTATCAGGGCCTTAGCGCATAAAGGCAAAGGCTTAACAAGAACGGAGATTATTGAAGCTTGTAAATTTACATCGGGGGGATATACCACACAGTTACTGGACGAGTTAAAAGAATCGGGGTTTATTACCGCATACGTACCTTTGGGCAAAACATCAAAAGACAGTATTTATAAACTCACGGATGAATACTCACTTTTTTATATCAAGTTTATGGAAAACAGCCGGGCCATAGGCCAGGGTACATGGCAAATGTTTTCAAATGGAACGTCCTGGAAAAGCTGGTGCGGGATTGCATACGAAAGTATCTGCATGAAGCATATCGATCAGATCAAAGATGCTATTGGAATTAAAAACATTTATTCTGAAGTTTCTATATGGAGATACCAGCCAAAAACTGATGACGAGCAGGGTGCGCAAATAGATATGTTGATTGACAGGGCAGACAAGTGTATTAATTTATGTGAAATAAAATTTGCTACAGACTCCTTTGAAATCACCAGAACCTATTCAAAAGAACTTGATAATAAGGTTAAAGTATTTCAGGCACAAACTAAGACAAAAAAATTGCTGTTTATGACAATGATAACCACCTATGGACTTAAGAACGAAAAAAGCTATCCCGGGCTAATACAAAGACAAATTACAATGGACGTACTTTTTAACACGCCCTAAGCAGCCGTCGGAAACTATCTGCAGCATGGCTACAGCCCTGCTGTCCATTTCCAACTACGGATTCCTGTGCCCGGAATTTCATATCCACCCCACTCTCCATTTGAAGCGAAACCGGGCGGCGGCCAGGACATGTCGTACCCCGCTGACAGGTAATAAACTATGAATATCCCGGTATCTTAGCTCCTGACCGAAGACATTTCCGCCGATCCAATGCTAATTTTGATCGTATTTTGCAATTCTATATTTTAACGCAATAAAAAAATTTAATTTAATGAAGGCTATTGTAATTAAATCTCTGCTCCTAATTTGCTTTTTGCAGACTGCCAGCCTGGTAAAAGCTCAAAAATCGCCGGCTGAAAATGAAATTATCAGCGCAATGGATCAGGCAGCTAAGGATTGGAATAAAGGGGACCTAGATGCTTATGTGTCGTTATACGATGATTCGGCAACCATGATGCTCAAAACCGGGAGGGTTGGTTTAGATAGCATCAGGGCATTGTACGTGAAATATTACTTTGTGAATAACATGCCGAAACAGGAATTGTCCTATGATAATTACCAGTTTACCAGGCTCGGCGAAAACTATGCACTTTTAACGGGCACATTTAAATTGAAGGCAACGGATAAACTACCGGAACGGAATGGTTCTTTTTCTCTCGTATTTGTTCGTCGCTCAACTAAATGGAAGCTTTTGCATGATCATTCGGGGTAAACTCTATCTAAAACTTTTATGGGATCCGCATACTCCACCCTGGTGCTGTTCTGACATCAAGCCGTAAGCGCAAACGCGACTGCCCCTCCCGTCGTGGCGCCACCCTCAGCTATTATCCTCCATAATACTAAAATCAATATGCGGGCTCGGCGCCCCCTTTCCGGTTTCGAGGTACCTTTTCAGGCTTACAAGGTAATAAGCCCAACCCTTGTTCATCAGGTCAAAGGTTTCGTCGGCCGCGACAAAACCGGTATGGCTGAAATCCACCAGGGTACAGCTGCCTTCCGGCCGAAGTTCAAAACGGATGACGGTGCCATCCTGCTCTGGCCGGAACGACGAAGTTACGGCCCAGCAAACCAATACGGGTTGCTGTAGGCTGACGATGCGGACAATCGTCTCGACCGTGTGGTCATAATGAAAACGAAAAATACCGGTACCGCCAACCTGCTCGTCCAGGTCGGCATTGTCCGTCCACCAGTTGCGGATGCCTTCGGCGGTGGTTAACGCGGTGTATGTTTTTTGTTGATCCGCCAGGATTTTAACCTGGTGCCTGATATCAGCCATGCGTGGTTTTTTGTGAATTTACCTTTATTTTATAATAAGCGAATAAGGTCGCAATTCCAGCCAACAGGCTGATCAGCGACGCAAACGGGAAGAAATAAATATATTCGCAAAAGGCCATGATGAGCAGGAAGACACCAAAAGTTATGATAATGCTTTTATTGAGAGCCGATGCCAGCAGCCATAACTGTAGGCTGATGAGCAGCAGTACGAAGATCATGATGATGCCGTAGCCGTTATAAAACTGTGCCAGCGTAGTCGTCCGTCCCATAAAGTCGAAATGTTCGGTCTCCATGCCTTTGATCACCAAACCGACCCTCGCATTAGGCGGCTCCGAGGAGGTAAGCGCGCCGATTGTATGCCCGATGGTATGCAGCAACATCAAAATTGCCGCGATACGAAGCAATAACTTAGGACTCATCGGCCACTCCTTTATACAGTTCCATGATCATGCCCCAGCCGTCGTCCATGGCTTCCACATTTTTGGCGCCGCCGGCCAGTTTTTGCAAGTCGCGGTGTTCAAGTGTAACACGGGTGGTTCCGGGGCCATCCGGGATAAAATTCACCTCAACTTCGGTCACCAGTTCCGGGTCGCATTTAAAATTCCCGTCGATCTGCCAGATCAGCACCACTTGCCCAAAAGGGTCCCAGGTTGATATGTAGCCAACGTTTACCTCAGATCCGTCTTCGTGCCGCGAATACCAGCGGCCGCCGGGCTTTTGTTCAAGTACCGATTCCACCATCGGGGTGTTGCCCACATGGTGCGTCCTTGGCCACCAGGCATCCATTTTTTGCGTAAATACATTAAACGCTGTCTGTTGAGAGGCTTTCACCAGCACCTCTTTTTTAATTGTTGTGAGGGTCATTGTTTCCATTCTATTTTTGGTTTTCGATTTCTGTTTTTTCGGCCAGTGTTTTGAAGTTATGGAGCGCCTCGTCCCAGAAACGGTCGAGGTAGGCGCGGACGACCTGCAGGCCTTCGGGGTCGATGCTGTAAATGCTTCGGGTGCCCTGTTGTTCCATCGAGATCAGCTTTGCCTCGCGCAGCACTTTCAGGTGCTGGGAAACCGCGGGCCTGGTTACCGAAAGCCCCTCGGCGATATGCACCACCGATAAAGGCCCTTTTTCCAGCTTCTCAAAGATGGCCCGCCGCGTGGGGTCGCCCAGGGCATTCAAGGCAAGGTCATATTGTTTTGCTGCAATCATTTGGCTTCTAATAGTTAGTTATCACTAACCGTTAGTGCAAACTTACCAATATAATTTTGATTTGCAAATTTTTTTAAAAGACAGACCCTTCCACGTAAGTAAACGCTGAAAATGGCAGCGGTTATTCTCCCTTCAACCTCAGCCCTTTCAAAAAGCTATTCCGGTAATAACTCCCGATAGGGATCTCCTGTTGGCCGATAAGCAAGCGGTTACCTTCAATACTGCTGATCTTGTTTTTATTGACGAGGTATGAACGGTGTACGCGAAGACAGTGTTTGGGCGGCAGCATGGCTTCGAAGGCTGAAAAAGAGAGGTAGGGCATTAAAACGCCATTGGTGTTGACGATTTTGGTGTAATTGCCTTGTGCTTCGGCGTAGAGCCAGTCGTGCAGGTCGAGGCGAATGATCTTGTTTTCAATGCGGATAAAAATGGCGTCTTCTTTTAACCGGACGACAGCGCGTGTTTGCTTTGCCAACGCTTTATCCACGGCTACTATTAACCGTTCGAATGAAAAAGGCTTCAGAAGGTAGTCGCAGGCGGCAAGGTCGAAGGCATTGGCTGCGTATTCTTTATAGGCGGTTGTAAAGATCACTTGCGGCGCGTCCTTCAACGTGCCAAGGAAAGCCAGGCCGTCTATTACGGGCATGTTGACATCGAGGAACAGCACATCGATCTTTTCTTTGAGCAGGATCTTACGGGCATCGAGCGCGTTGCCGCACTCCCCTACTACCTCCAGTTCCGGCAGTTCGGCGCAATACCGGCGCAATATATCGCGGGCAATGGGTTCGTCATCGACAATAAGGCATTTCATCTTCATGCGTTCACATCGTTTTTAGTTCAAGCTCTACAACATATTTTCCATTACTGACAAAAGTTTTGAGCCGGTAGTCTTTACCATACAATAGTTCCAGCCGCTTTTCCGCATTTGCCAGTCCAAGGCCCGAGTGACCATTTACCAGTCCGTTCTGTTGGGTGTCGGCGTTGCATGAGTTGCTGACGCTGAACAGGATGTCGCCTGCATGCAGTTGCAGGCTGATATCGATCATCACCTTTTCGGTCAGCGTATTTTTTGAATGTTTAAAGGTATTCTCAATAAAAACGATCAGCATCATCGGAGCAATACGTACGGAAGCATGGGGTTCTTCAATATGATCGATGAGGATGAGCCGGTCGCTCATACGCATTTTTTCGAATTCGATATAATTCCGGATATAGGCCAGCTCGTCCTTTAGCGACACGAAGGGCTGGCTGGTTTCGTACAGAGAATAACGCAGCAGATCCGACAGTTTGAGCAGCAGTTTGGGGATGCGCTGATGATCGGCGATGGCAATCCCATACATATTGTTAAGCGTATTGAACAAAAAATGCGGACTGAGCTGCGAATGCAGTTGGTGCAATTCATTTTCCTTCTGCACCGTTTGCGCCCGGGCATCGTTCAGCTGCTTTTGCGTGTAATTGCGAATGAACTTGATCAAAAAACCGGCAAGCAGCCCGAGTATAAAAACGGGGCTGTAAGCTACAGTAAGCTCCACGAAACCGAGGTTCGGCAGGTTGAGACTATACCGCACCAGGAAATACCAAAGCACCAGGATGAGAGCAAGGCAAGGGATAAAATAAAGTAAATACCAAACCCGCCTGCTTTGCGAAAACCACCGGTTGCACAATGCCCTGCCGGTATAGATACAGCCCAGCAAAACGGGGAAGCTGAGCACCGTGATCCATGCGCCTGTTTCGAGCGGAAAGCCCCGGTAGTAATAGTAGCCCAGGACCAGTGTTACCAACAGCCCTGCGCTCAATAAAAAATGCAACCCGGTTTTTCCCATTGCTGATAAAGGTCACAAATTCCCGGCAAATAGAAAATAAAACGGACGGAATAGCCGCCAGACATGACGAACGCGCCGCCATGCATGACAAGTGATTGGTCATGGAATGCCCATTGTCTAACCCGGTTTAGCCCCTGTCTGCCCCAAATTATTGGCACCCTTCCTGATCGCAGGCATATTTGAGCCTATTAAATGCCCGAAAATGAAAATCTTCTGTGGTTTTATGTTATTCATCATGCTGGCGAATAGGACTTCGGCACAAGTTCAAAAAGGAAAGATCAGCGGCAATATCACCGAGGCAAACGGGACGGCCGTTCCCGGTGTCACTGTGGCTTTGCAGGAATTGAAGGACACCACCGTAAAGCTATACACCGCAAGCAGCAGCAGTGGAAAATTTTCGTTTACAAATGTCAACCCGGGCCGCTATTTACTGGCCTGTTCCGCCATCGGCTACCGGCCTTACAAAAGCCTGCAGCTAACGATCGATACCACCCGCATTGTTATCATCCTCCCGGTTATTGTTTTGCAAGTTGCGGGCAAATCGCTTAAAGAAGTGGTGATTACCGCTTCAAAACCGCTGGTTGAACATAGCATCGACCGCACGACAGTTAATGTAGACGCCATGATTTCGGCTGCGGACAGTAACGCCCTGGAAGTATTGGGAAAAAGCCCCGGTGTTTATGTGTACCCAAACGGAAACATCAGCCTGAACGGGCAAGGCGGCGTATTGGTATTAATCGACGACAAGCCGACGTACCTGTCAGCACAGGATCTTGCAGCCTACCTGCGCTCTCTGCCGGGCGGGTTGCTCGACAAGATCGAGCTGATGACCAACCCGCCGGCCAGATACGATGCGGCGGGAAGCGCCATTATTAACATCAAACTTAAAAAGAACAGGGCGGCAGGGCTCAACGGTAACGTTAGCGCAGGATTTAATGCCGGTGAATATATACGCTCAAATGACGCGCTGAATATGAATTACCGTAGCGGCAAGTTCAATGCGTTTGCCAATATTTCCTGGTCCCGCGATGCGAATTTTACACAAAACAACAGCAACAGGACTTTTTTTCAGCCTGATGGGACCATCGCATCTAACTTGCTGGTGGATAGCCGTTATTCGTACCTATCCAATGGGTTGAACATGCGCGCAGGGCTGGATTATTTTGCCACACCAAATACCACCATAGGCCTGGTGCTTTTAGGGGGTTTAAGGCCCACATCCGGCAGGACTGTATTCAACAGCATGCAGCAATATCCTGCAACAGGGGCAGACACCGCCACGAGTGGCTATACCAACAGCGGACCACACTGGTACAATGGCGGCATTAGCCTCAATTTTCAGCACCAGCTCGACGAAAACGGGCAATCCCTCAGCGCCGACCTGGACCATATCCAATATCATACCAGCGACGATGAACTGACCATCAATACAGATGAAACAGGAACGAGCCAGATGCAATACCAATTGCCGTCGACTATCCAGATCTATTCCGTAAAGTCGGACTATACGCTGCCGCTTGGGACAGGCGCGCAGTTTGAAGCCGGCCTGAAATCAAGCTGGGTGACTACCGGCAATAATGACCAATGGTTTAATAACGAAGACGGTGCGTTTGTACCTGATTATACCCTAAGCGACCATTTTGTTTACCAGGAAAATATCAATGCCGCCTATATGAGCGCGCAAAAGCAATGGAAACGCTGGGGGATAAAGGGTGGCCTGCGGCTGGAAAACACGCGAGACGACGGCCACCAGCTTAGCAACCCGGCTATACCTGATTCTACGTTCACAAAAAACTACTACAGCCTGTTCCCGAGCTTTTACCTTTCCTATAAGCTTGACACCGCCGGAAACAGCACCCTCGGTTTCATGTACAGCCGCAGGCTGCACCGTCCCAATTACCAGCAGCTTAATCCTTATCTTGCTTATCAAAATCAATATACCCGCACCGCCGGCAACCCTTATTTAAACCCGAATTTTTACGAAATATACCAGCTGAGCTATGCGTACAAGCAGTTTTTTGATATATCATTTGCTTACATCAACAGCAATAACGATATCTATCGCATAACCGGTTTAGCAGGCGATATTTTTATTACCCGGCCCGAAAACTTCGCGACAAACAACTCTTTTAACCTGCATGCGGATGTCAATGTAACGCCTGTAAACGGATGGGATATCAATGCCAGCGGACTATTCTTTCATCTCCTGAATAAAGGTGAAGGTTACGGCACTTTTATTAATGATGCGGTTACTACCGGTGAGGTGGAACTTTTCAACGAATTTCACCTGGATAAGAACTGGAGCGCCGAGGTTAACGGCAGTTATCATGGGCCCTTTCATGGCGGGCAAACGATTGCTGGGGCTTCCTGGGGCTATGGCCTCGCGCTGCAACGAAAGCTATTTAACGGCAACGGCTCGATCCGTTTACGCGCCGACAACCTGTTCCGCAACTTAATATTTAACAGCAGATCCATTGGGATAGCCAACGTTTCCAACTTTGCAACACAACAAAGCGACACTTCGCTGGCGGGTGTGAGCTTTCAATACAGCTTTGGCAAATCGGCTAACATCCGTAAGCGCAACCACGATATTGGCGCAGAGGACGAGCAGGACCGGACTAAATGATAAAATAAATGTTTGCGGACGTTGATCCAATGTTGACCCTATCAAAAAAGCCAAACTAACCACTCAATCCATCGCCTTCATGATCAGGGTAAAGTCGACGTTGAGCTGGTCTTTCGTTTGTATCATTCCGCCCAATTTTCTTGGGGGCACAAGGTTAAAGTCAGAGAAATTGATCTCCCTGGTTCCCAATAGATGGATACTTTTTTGATCGTTCTGTGTAATTTGATAATTTACTTCAAAACGTTTGCTCACGCCGGCGAGCTCAATTTCAACCTGACCGGTTATAGCTTCGGGCCTTGCCGTTAAAATTGGCATTTGGTTTAAGGACAAGAACTTGATGCGGAGCAGCGGGAACTGTTTTTCGTCCAATGTCTTTTGCAATTGTTTCGTCATGCCTGAATTATGGCAATCAAAGGCACTGATGCTAAGCCCGATGCTGCCTGAAAGGTCAACTCCGTGACCGATTTTGCCGGTGCTTAATGAAAGCGTATCGACCTTGTCGTAATTTGGAATTACACATGAAAATTTATTCACATTTGTAGTTCCGTTAACGCTCAGGCTACTGCTTTTGCTGATCACCCATCTTTGAACTTTATTACCGCCATCCGATCTGTGTGGTACTACAAAACCGGTGCTGGAAAAGAACAGCAGACTTATCCATAAAACATTCTTGCTTTTCATCAGGGATTAACTTTGGCAAAAACAACCCCTGCAATGATGGCTTGGATAGTTCCATACAAAAGCCAGGATAGTACGGTTGCGACGGTGATATCCAGGGAACTAAAGGAAATCCACATCACCGGAACCAATGCAATGACGGCATAAACCAATCCGAACTCCAGCCCCCTCGTCATAAAGCCGCCTTTGAACAATGGTTTAAACCTGTCCCAAAACCAGGATAAGGCAAAACTGATGATAAAGGCATGCATATAGAAAAGGATATCCCTGCTGCCGTCGGAGTTAAACAGGGGGTTGTTATATGCCACAAACAGGGCGGGAAAAAACCTGACAGCAAGGAATAGCCCGCCGTAACTCAATATAAACAGTATGCAGCCGGCTATTAACCCTGTGGTCAGTATTTTTTTCATTGGGTGTACCAATTAATTATTTAAAACCCGATGGCAGCTTCCAATACAACCCCGTGAAAATTTCCGCCGTTTAAGATATTATTAGCGGGATATCCCTCGTAGTTCTGATTTACATATTCAGCCTTGGCCATGATGTTTTTGGTGATAAACCAGCCTGCCGATGCGGCTTCGCGGTTAACCGTAATATTAGAAGTGTAGCCCTGCAATAAGGCGGTTACGGTGTTGTAACGATAGCCGATCCAGAAATTCTGTTTATCCTCGGGGAAACGATAAATTAAGTCAGCAGCATATTGAATTGCCTGGCGGTTTGTGAACTCGGTTATTGCCCGGCCATGCGCGTCTTCGGCTGTTCCAAAAAATTCAAGCCCTTTGTATTTCAAAAACAGGTTGCCCATATAGGTATGCACTTCCTCGCTGAACCCCGGGTTCAGCCTTCCTGAAAAGGCACTGTAGTCATTTTCATCACTTATCGTTGTGCCTTTTGCAATGGCTGCGTTCTCCATCACATCAAAATAATGGGAGCCGGTACGGTCACCGCCAAAAAGCGTATTGCTGTTATCGCTGTTGACCGAATAAAACGACCCGGTCAGCCTGAAGCGGAAGTCGGGGGTCAGCTGCTTATCAAAACCAATTTTTCCGTGCAGCGCAATGTTGTAGCTATTGGGCTGTCCCGTTGCCGAATCGATCTTTGTAGCGGAAATGACAGTTGGGTCTAGTTCCCCATTAGATAGCCCGCCCATTATGAACAACCCGGATTTGCTGTGGTAATAAACTTCGGCGCCAATTTCGGTAGCGAATTCGTCCATAATATAGTTTTCAATAAAGGGATTATACATGGTATTGCCACCATCCGATCTCCGGTAATGTTGATCGCCATAATCGATGTCATTCTGGCCTATTTTGATCGTCACGCTTTTCATGATTTGATCGACCAGGTCACTATGCAGGAATAGCAGTTTATCAAATTGAATATACCCGCCCTTTACCCAGGTATCCTCATGGTGCCGGGTGGCAAGATAAATGGTCAGGTTCATGCGGATGCCATCAGCTAACTGGGCATCAATACTCAGGTTGGCCATCGGCAGGTCGAATCCGTTTGTCAGCTTTTCCAGGCTGGTAACGTTACCTGTATAACCTGTTTCTGTCACGGGCGTGGCCGTGTTAAAATTCCGTAAACCCTGGAACTCCATTTCAAAGTTGCCGCCAACCTTTACTTTAAACCCCTTAAATGGTGTGGTATCCGCTTTCGAGGTTTCGAAAACATTCACACCGAGCTGATCGTTCGGGCGAAAAAATTGCATGGATTCCTGTGCATTTGCGGCCGTTGCGATCACGCAAAGCAGCAGTATCAGTTTGATTTTCATAATTTAGCTAATTGAGCAGTTGTTTTTTTATAGATCATGGTAAATGCGAGCGTAACCGCATCGCCCGTTTTCATTGCGCCCAGCATAAATGTTGGCGGTTTCACGGCGTAGTCGGTCATGTTCAACTGGTATGTGCCGGTGCAAGTAATTGCGCCATCGGCGCTTACCACGCACAAAACATCCATTGTTACCGGTTTGGTAACCCCTGCTACGGTAAGATTACCATTCGTTTTTAACAGGTATTTAGTCGCGCTTTGAGGCGACACGGTGGCTGATGTGAGCTTATAAACAATGTTTTTAAACTGCGTGGCTTTTAGCGCTTTGTAAGCGTTTTTATCCAGGCCGCTTTCACCACTGCTCAGATTGGCATCGGCTAACACGAACGTGAGGGATTTAAGTGAGGTAAGGCCGGTTTCACTGCCCGGCTTAAACACGAACGATGCCTGGCCCGTAAAAACGGTGGCAGTCATATCCCATTTATGTAAAGTGGACGTGCCGGATAACTTCATGACGATATCTTTCGAGTCAGTCAGTTTGTACACCGATTGCGCTTTTAGCTGATAAAAGCTAAGGGTTAAGAGCGCGATGAGCACTCCCATTTTTTTGATGTTATTTTTCATAGGATTGGTTTTTATTGGGGTTTAATTTTCAAGTAATACTTTAAGTGCTTTTTCCCGTGCAGCATGCTCAAACGTGTCATAGGCCGCTATCATGTCGTCCAGTTTGAAACGATGGGTGATCAATTTCTTCGGTTCTATTTTCTTAGATTGAACCGTTTTGAACAACATTGGCGTGGTAACGGTGTCTACCAGGCGGGTTGTGATGGATATGTTCCGGTCCCAAAGCTTTTCGAGGTGAAGCTCCACGCTTTTACCGTGCACACCGATATTGGCAATATGGCCGCCTGCTGAAATAATTTCTTCACACAATTCAAACGTCGGGGGTATGCCTACGGCTTCAATCGCGGTGTCGACGCCCTTATTATTGGTAAGCGTCATTACTTTTTCAATGGCATTTTCTTTGGCGCTGTTAATGGTATATGTTGCCCCAAAGGTTTTGGCAACTGCCAGGCGGTTATCATCCTGGTCAATTACAATGATCTCTGCAGGCGTATAAAATTGGGAAGTTAATAAGGCAGCCATTCCAACTGGACCGGCCCCTACTATGGCAATGGTATCACCGGGTTTCACCTGCCCGTTTAAAACACCACATTCAAAACCGGTGGGTAAAATATCACTCAGCATCACCAGTGCCTCTTCATCGGCGCCGGCCGGGATGGGATAAAGACTGTTATCCGCATAGGGTATGCGTACATATTCAGCCTGGCATCCGTCTATCATATAGCCCAAAATCCAGCCGCCTTTTTCGCAATGCGAATACATGCCTTTTTTACAATAGTCGCATTTGCCGCAGGAGGTAACGCAGGAGATGATCACATGGTCGCCCTTTTTAAAATTGCTGACGGAACTTCCCACTTCCTCAATGATCCCGACGCCTTCGTGTCCTAAGATCCTTCCGGATGCAACCTCGGGCATATCGCCTTTCATGATATGCAGGTCGGTACCGCAAATCGTTGTTTTTAATATTTTCACAAGGGCATCGGTTGGTTCCTTGATTACCGGTTTGTCGTGTTCTTCCCACGATTTTTTCCCGGGAGCATAGTAAACCAGTGCCTTCATCGTGCTCTTTCTACCTGCGGCCCTTCCGTTTGTTACCGGTGCGACCTTGTCGATTACTAAGTTTTCCATTGGTGTGTTTTTTGATTTTTTTGATTTTTAAAAAACGATCTGCGATCGTATTGACCATTTTGAACCTTCATCCCATTAAACCCGCCATAAATGTTAGGGCTCGCTTCGTTGATTAGTGATCAAAATCAATGTTGTAAAGGTGACCAGATTGGTTTACCTAAAAAGTGGGTTCGCACATTCAATTAAGTGATGCTTATCACCTTTTAGGAAGTGGTCAGGGTAAGTTTGAGAATTAGCCGGCGCTATTTTCAACAGCTATCTACTTCAAAATGAAAAGATTGAAATAACCTTGGCGACGAAAATGCCCAATCAGCCGAACGTAAGTGTATCTGGGACACTAAATATTTAAAAAAACATTATATTCGTAATTGACAACAAATTGTCAATTAAACAGGTCTGGCTTGAAATACATTATCCCACTTTTTGTTTTGATCTTTATTTCGGGGCGCTTAAAGGCGCAAGGTTCGGTTCCGCAAATTACTTTGGGCGGAGGCGCTGGTGGAACCACGGCGTTCGGTGGAACCGAAGTACAAAAGACCAATTTGGCATGGTTTGCTGAAGCGGGCTACTATCCGGGCACTTACGTTGTGATGACCGCCGAAGAACAGATCGGCACCTTTTCGGGGGCGTCGCTAAATCCAAACGGTGTGAATCCGAAAAGTTTCATTAACAATTACAATGCGACCATTTTTAATATAGACGTTGCGCCAACAATAATTTTAAATGATAAGCAAAGCACCCTGGCCAATGTCCTGAAGAACGTTTACCTGGGAACAGGGTTGGGTTTACTATTCAGCGATATAACTAATGTGAACTTTTATAATATCCAGGCGAAGGATCACATAACTAACTTCCTTCCAGTTGTACCGTTGAAATCGCAATATGAGTATAGTATAGTAAATAACCGCGAGGAAGCGGTGCTAAAGCTCGATCTGTCAAGTAGTTTTTACTATGCAATCGGGAAGGGTATCGACGGCTATTATGACAGTTTTGCAAGGCATGGCGCTTTTTATTACTTTTTGAACATCGGCATAAAATATCCCTTTAATTTGATTGAATCAGGAAGACCCTATAACAAATAATTCGTTTTGCATGTTATGGCTCCAATGCGAGGCCAGCCAGCAACCTGCTCAAGTTTTTACACATTGCAAAAAAAGGGAACGGCTGCACCGCAATCAGTCGAAATATCCGGAAGCAAACATTATATACATATAGGCAAGCTGAAATAGAAGACCGACCCTTCGCCAATAGCACTTTCCGCCCATATCCGGCCTTCATGGCGCTTGATGATCTCCGCGCTCAAATAAAGTCCGATACCGAATCCCGATATATGGCGGTTATCCTTAGTTTCCACCCGGTAATAACGGTCGAATATTTGGCCGAGGTCCTCTGGCCTGATGCCTATGCCTTCATCTTTAATGCTGATGAGCACTTGGTTTCTATCAATTTTACAATCCACCTCCACCAATTTGCCTTTGGGCGAATATTTCACCGCATTGCTCAGCAAGTTGGAGATCACAGAACTGATCTTATCACGATCCGCGCAAATTTCCAATTTTCCGCAGGAAGAAAGCAGGATTTCATGAGTGCTTACCATCAGTTTGGTTTCTTCGACTATTTCGCGCAGCAGCTCGTCCATATCAAATTTTTGCTTGTCAAGATGGATCTTAGCCGATTCCAGGCGTGAAACATCGAGGAACCCATTGATCATGGTGCTCATTCTTTTCACTTGTATCCCGGCTTTTTCCATAGCGTTGGCCAGAAATTGATCGTTGCTGGTTTTGAGCTTGCTGTTCACCACCTGTATGATCGCCGTCAGCGAAGTCAGCGGAGTTTTCAGCTCATGGCTAACCATACCGATAAAATCGCTCTTGCGGGTTTCGTCCAGCTTTTGTTCGGTGATGTCGCGGGCTATCTTTGACAACCCGATAATATGGCCCTGCTGGTCTTTCAGTGGTGATACGGTCACCGACACGTCGATCAGGCGGCCATCCTTTGTCAGCCTTTTGGTTTCAAAATGATCAACGCGCTCACCGGTCTTCAGCCGTGCCAGTATCTGTGGCTCCTCCTCTACCCGGTCAGGCGGGATTAGCTTGTAAATGGTTTGGCCAATAATCTCATCGGCAGTGTATCCAAAGATGCGCTGAGCCGAATCATTCCAGCTGGTAATCACACTATCCAGGGTTTTGCTGATAATGGCGTCATCCGAAGATTCGATGATCGCCGCCAGTTTGGCGCTTTTTTCTTCGGCTATCCTTCTTTGCCCGATATCTTGTTTGCGCAGGACGACGGCGTCGGTTACTTCGATGACAAAGACAAGCAAGCCGTCCGGCCGGTTGTTTTCATCGAGCCGGGCCTGGTAGATAAAATTAAAGTAACGCTCTTCTAACGGCCCTTCGTCCGTCTTGGCCAATGGAATGAGGAGCTCGTTACCCTCGAAGGCCTGGCCGGTTTGGTAGACATTTTGCAGCACCGCCCAAATTGGCTGGTCGCGCAGCTCAGGTACAGCTTCCAGCAGCGGTTTGCCCAGCAGTTTGCGGTCCGGGAACAACTCCTGGTAGGCGGGGTTAACCAGTTCAAATACCAGGTCGGGACCGTCCAGGATACAAATACCTGCCGGCGCCTGCATAAAGAACCGGGTCAGCCGGTCGCGTTCCTTTTGGACCAGGATCCTTGCTGTGTCCACTTTTTGCCGTTCATTCACCTGCTTCGTGTTTTCCAGTACCCAAACTGCTACTTTGCTTACTTTACCGGCCTTATCTTTTACTGGGGCATAAACAAAAGTCACGAAAATCATTTCCTCCCGGCCATGCCTTATCAGCATGAGTTCTACCTCATCCGCGTAATAAGCCTCGCCTGTACGCACCACACCGGCTAAAGCAGCTTCGTAATAAGCCCTGGCTTCTGCAAAGGCATCCCAATAAAACTGGCCGCAGATGTCGCCGTAGGGCTTTCCGGCCACCTCCAGAAACTTATCATTCACGATCTCGGCAACAAGCGTATCCGCATTTAATATGCAAATGCCGATTGGCGCATGTAGCAAGGCGTAACGTAAATCTTCTCCGTCAGTTAATTGCATGAACGGCTGGGCTGTTTTTGAATAATCACCAAAGTAACCAAAAATTAACAAGTTTGTTTAAGCTGTATTTTCGATAGGATAATTTTTATGGCTGGCCGTCCTTAATTTCCTATCTACAGCCTGCTGTGCCTGGTGATAAAGAAAAATCACCGTCATTTCAATTGCTAAATATTTGAGTAGGAGTTAGCGTTTAGGCCATCTTTTAACTGATAACAACCCTGTTTTTTTTTAACCGATAAAGGATAATTTTGAATTTATATCGACTAAAAATTTGCAGTATTTATCTATCCTATTTCGTAGCTTTATAGTGATTTTAACCCTTTAAAATCTAAAGCATATGATAAAGATCTCCGATATCGAAAAATGCTACCATACTGATGAACTTGATATCGTCGCATTAAACAAAATGTCCATCGATGTTGACGAAGGGGAATTTGTCGCGATCATGGGCCCATCCGGTTGCGGGAAATCAACCCTGCTGAATATCTTAGGCTTTCTTGACGATCCCGATAGCGGAAGCTATGTTTTCAACGGCGTTGAAGTAACCCATTTTAATGAGCGCAAGCGTGCACACCTGCGTAAGCAAAACGTCGGCTTTTTGTTCCAGAATTTTAATTTGATCGATGACCTGACGGTATTTGAAAATGTGGAACTTCCCCTTATCTATGGAGGTTTACCCACCTCGGTACGGGAAAAGCGGACGGATGAAATACTGGGCAGAATGCATATTGATGAACGGCGAAAAACCTATCCGCAACAATTATCGGGTGGTCAGCAGCAGCGCGTTGCACTGGCCAGAGCGGTGGTGAACAGGCCTAAATTGATACTTGCGGACGAGCCGACAGCAAATTTAGATCATGACAACGGCAAGGCTATCATGGAGTTACTGGATGAGTTGAATAAAGACGGGGCAACTATTATAATGGTTACCCATTCCGAAGATGATGCCAAATATAGTCACAGGGTTATTCGGTTGCCTGATATTCCGATACCGGGGAAAAAATATTAATTCTCAAAAAAGCGGATGACCGATGATCATGGGCTTTGTGCGCCCAACCGGGCCCGAACTTATTTCTTTAATTGATTGATTATCAATAATCTATTCTTATCAAACAGTCTACTGTAAGTGAATCGATATTCCAACCTGAATTCATATGCCAAAATAATACAACTGTTTTAATTCTACATTATAGAGTGAATTAACTTGCTGGGGTGGCAGGGCGAAATGAAAAATAAATTTCGTTAAAAGCTTGCATATAAACATGTTGGTTTGTACCTTTTCAAAAGATTTGAAACCTTATGTATCCCCCAATTTTTTTGATCAGGTTTTTATCTAATCTAATGTTTCTGGGCTTAATTCTGAATAGGTGACCTTTACATTGGCTTTAAAAGAGTCTTAAGAAAGCAGTATCTTATCTCCGGGCATCTATTGTTTTTGCTTAATAAAATTGATTTTCACAATGAATGAAGTTTGATCATGAGCTGTGAAAATCGTATTCCTATGACCATTTTCGCATGCAGCCGGATAACTTTACTCGACAACAATCTTCAGCTTCGCCTGGCAAAACACCGCCACAGTCGCCTGCTTCCTCGCATCAGCAAGGCGGGGAAAATGATTATGCAAAAAATAACCTTATTGAAATCCCCTCTATCAACGTTCCTAAAGGTGGTGGTTCAATAAAAAGTATTGATGAGAAATTCTCTGTAAACGCGGTAAATGGCACAGCTGCATTCTCCGTTCCCCTTCCATTTTCCCAGGCAAGGGGCGCCTCCCCCTCGCTTTCTTTGTCGTATAATTCAGGATCTGGAAATGGCATTTTTGGTTTAGGCTGGAACTTAGGATTACCTTCCATAAAGCGCGAAACCTCAAAAGGGCTTCCACAATATTATGACGCAATCGAATCTGATATATTTCTTTTCTCCGAAGCGGAAGACCTGGTTCCTGAATTCCAAACAGAAATCAAACAAGGTAGTACTGGAGCAGATCAGGTAGTTTTTTCTCTTGATGCTAATGGCAACTACATTATTAATGAGATCAACTCACCGGATAATTTATATACAATCAGATTCTATCAACCCCGTATTGAAGGATTATTTTCCCGCATTGAACGATGGACTGAGATGGCGACGGGGATCATCAAATGGCGCGTTATTACAAAAGAAAATGTTACTACGCTATTTGGCAGCTGGCAAAATGTTTCAGTAATCGCAAACCCAAATGAAAACACCAAAATATTTAAATGGCTGCCAGAATTTGTTTTTGATGACAAGGGAAATTGTTGTCGGTATATTTATTTGCCTGAGGACAATACCGGGTTTGACATAACTCAACTACATAATTGCCACCGGCAGGAACAGGGCCTTATAACGTATACAAATCTATATCTTTCAAAGGTTTTATACGGAAATAAAACGCCATATCAGCAATTAAATAACCCTTACCCCGATGATTCCGATTTCATGTTCCAGGCTGTATTTGATTACGGAACATTAAATGAAACAGGACCTACGCCGGATCCGGTTACACAAATTAATAATTGGGATTTCAGAACTGACGCTTTCTCCGACTATAAAGCCGGATTTGAGATCAGGACCACCAGGTTATGTAAAAGAGTATTGCTATTTCATTTCTTTAATGAATTACCCGGAGGGACAATTTTAGTAAAATCGCTGAATTTTACTTATGATACAACTTCCGAAAATGGATTTACCTTCTTACAGTCAATAACATCATATGGATATGACCAGCAAACTAATGGAGATTATTTAAGCAAAAATCTTCCTCCAATGGAGTTCGAATACCAAAAGGTTGATTGGAATTCTGAAGTAAACGCTATATCCCCTGAAAATTTAGTAAATGCACCTGTTGGTTTGGATGAATCATTGTACCAATTCACAGATCTATTTAATGAAGGATTATCAGGCATACTTACCGAACAGGGAGGCGGCTGGTATTATAAGCATAACCTGGGTGGCGGCAATTTTGAACCTGCCACATTAGTTTCTCCCAAGCCGTCCTTTACAGGTTTGGGGAATCAATTGCAATTGGCTGATCTGGATGCCGACGGCGGAAAGCAATTGGTAAATTATAACAGTGAACCAAAGGGATACTTTGAATTATATGATGACGACCAATGGCAACCTTTCCACAGTTTCAAGTCATTGCCGAACATTAATCTCAAGGATAGTAATACACGGATGATTGATTTGAATGGTGATGGCATGCCGGATGTGCTGATCACTGAAGATAATGTTTTCACCTGGCATGAATCCTATGGAAGGGCTGGCTTTTCTGAGGCTAAAAGAGCCTTTCAGGCATTCGACGAAGAGCAGGGCCCCCGAATTGTTTTTGCTGATCCTGCTCAAAGCATTTTCCTTGCCGATATGAGTGGTGACGGGCTCACAGATATTGTTAGAATCCGGAATGGCAGCGTTTGCTATTGGCCTAATATGGGCTTTGGAAAATTCGGCGCCAAGATTGGAATGGATAACGCCCCCGTTTTTGATCACCCGGACGCTTTTAATCCCTCTTACATCAAACTTGCGGATATTGATGGTTCGGGTACTACTGATATTATTTATTTGAGTCCTGATAAATTTACCTGCTGGCTTAACTCAGGCGGAAACTCATTTCCAGCTTCTCCTTATGAAATAGACCCTTTTCCTGAAATAAACTCACGCGTAAAAATTACCGTTACCGACTTATTAGGCAATGGGGTTCCCTGTATTGTATGGTCAAGCCCGCTTCCAAAGGATGCAGGTATGCCGCTGAAATATATCGACCTGATGGATAGCAAAAAGCCGCACATCATGGTGTCATATAGTAATGGCCTGGGCAAAGAAGTTACGCTGGAATATACGCCCTCAACTAAATATTATATACAGGATAAACTTGCCGGAACACCCTGGGTAACAAAACTCCATTTCCCGGTTCAATGTGTTTCCTCTGTTACTATTTATGATTCGGTTTCCGACACCTCTATTACCAATCAATATACCTATCACCATGGTTATTATGACCATCCTGAAAAAGAATTCCGCGGATTTGGAAGGGTGGAGCAAACGGATGCTGAAGTATTTGATGTAAGTTCTAATCCTTTGGACCAACTTGTAGTACTGACAAAAACATGGTTTCATACAGGCGCTTTTATCGGAATAAACAGAATTCTCAACCAGGTCGAAAGCGAGTATTTCCAAAACAAAAGCTTTGCGGAATGTCTATTGCCTGATCCTATATTGCCTCCCGACTATACAACGCTTGAATTGCGGGAAGCACTTCGCTCCTGCAAAGGCATGATGCTCCGGCAGGAAGTGTATGCGCTGGACTCCAATCCGGTTTTAGGCCCTAACCCATATTCTGCCGTGCAGCATAACTATGATATTCAAATGCTGCAGCCAAGAGGCAATAACCGGTATGCCTACGCTGTTTTTTTGACAAGCGAAAGCGAAGCAATTACCTATCACTATGAACGCAATCCCGCTGACCCCCGGATATTGCACAGCTTTAACCTGGAAACCGATGAGCTTGGCAATGTTACCCGCTCCCTGAGCGTGGTTTATCAGCGGCAGCCTATAGCCAATTTGTCAAGTCCTGGAGGAATAGCCTTACCCGGAGGGCAATTAATACCGCCCAACGTGGTTACAGAACAGCGAACAACCTATTTTACATGCAATGAAAATAATTATGTGCCGCCCATTGATGATACAACCGATTACAGACACAGTGTGTTGTATGAAGCAATTTCTTACGAGTTATACGATTTAACCCTGGAACCCGCTGAGAGGTATTTCAAATTTGCTGATTTACAAACATCAGTTGGCGCGATAATGACAACTAATGATTCCCCGCAAAGAAGAAAACTAAAACATAAACGTATTCTTTTTGCAGAAAACGCTGCCCTGGGCACCCCCCTGAGTTTTGGCGCCATGCAGTCACTTGGAATTGTTTATGAAACATACCACCTGGCCTTTACAGATACAATTCTGAATAACCCTGTTTTAAACAACAACTTTGCAGCCACGCTGCTGGCGGGAGCGTACTACAAACAATCTGCAGACCTTTCATTCCCGGCCCCTGCCGATTCCAATACGGAGTGGTGGGTTCCTTCCGGAATAAAAAACTATGGGACAACTCCGGCTGTAAATTTTTATTTGCCTCAGCAATATGTTGACCCTTTTAGCAATGCGACCTCAATCACTTATGACAGTTATAGTCTCCTGATCACTTCTATTAAAGATCCCGTAGGAAACACTACTACTTCACAATATGACTACAGAACATTGCTGCCCGCTACGGTTACCGATATAAATGACAATGTTACCTCCTTTGCTTTCGATGCCCTCGGATTAGTGGTTGGCATGGCCTTAAATGGAAAAATAGATAGCAGTGGCCTGAGTGAGGCAGACAACTTAATTGGTTTTGAAGCTGACCTTGACGCGCTAACAACCGCAAATTTTTTTGCTGATCCGTTAACACAAGGCGCCTCGCTTTTACTGAACGCCACGTCACGCTTTATTTATGATTTCACCGTTTTGCCGGTTCGCACATGTATTATAGCGCGGGAAAATCACACGAATCATTTTACGGATCCCCGATTGGAAATTGTCGAAGGTGCCCTCCAGCTTGGTCTTGAATATGCCGATGGCTTCGGCAGGGTTGCCATGAAAAAAGTGCAGGCTGATTTTGCAATTATAAGCAGCGATAACCAGAACAATTGTGTCAATGACGGAACGGCGCCCCGCTGGATAGGAACAGGGAAGACCGTTTGGAACAACAAAGGAAAACCGGTGATGCAATATGAGCCGTACTTTAGCACTTCTTTTGCTTACGAAGAAATACTGCCAACGGGTGTTACGCCGGTTATGTATTATGATCCTTTAGGCAGGGTAATAAAAACAACATTCCCTGACGGCACTTTCTCAACTACGGAGTTTGACGCCTGGATGGAAATAGTTTATGACCAAAATGATACGGTTGAAGATAGTATATGGTACCTCACAAATTCTACCTCGCCTAACCAGATAGTTCAGGATGTAGTGACAAAAACAGAGGTCCATTACAATACCCCAACTACAAATTATTATGATACCTCAGGCCGAAACTTTTATGTGGTAGCCTACAATAAATATATGGTTGGCAGCAATTCCGCTTTGGAATTTTACCATACGCAAACCATTATGGATATTGAGGGTAATCATTTAACCGTCCTGGATGACATTGCTATCAGCGGTAATGTTCCAACCCGTAAAGTGATGCAGTATTTATACAACTTGCTGAACGAGGTTATCTATCAAAACAGTATGGATGCAGGCCAGCGATGGATGCTGAATGACTGTCTGAATAAACCCTGGTATAAATGGGATATAAATGCGATTAACGGGACCACCAATAATTACCAATATACCTACCTGTACGATGCCCTGCATCGCCCTACGCAATACATGGTCAGCATCAATAGTGCAAGCCCCGAAATTCTTGAGTTTATTCAATATGGCGATGATCCGGCGGCAGGTGGAACCGGTGCAACAGATAATTTACTGGGGAAAATTTACAGACAATATGACGGCGCCGGATTAGTGACCCACTACCAATATGATTTCAAAGGCAACCTGGTAGAAAGCAGCCGGATAGTGATGAACGACTATACAACTATGCCAGTCTGGACAACGGTTATTAGTTCAAACAACAATTTATTGGACGAAACGGATGAATATGTCTCACAAACACAATTCGATGCTCTGAACCGCATTGTGATGATCACCGCGCCTTATACTGCAGCAACCGCTGCGACTGCCGATGTTATCGTTCATGGTTACGGCGAGGCCGGCTTACTGAAAACTGTGGATGCCTACCTGCGGGGAGCAACTGATCCCACATCTTTTGTAAAAAATATATGTCATAACGAAAAAGGGCAGCGCACCTGCATATGGTATGGCAATAATATGGTCACAAAGTACAGTTACGATATAGATACATTCAGGCTGACGAATTTAACTACAACTTCCAATACCCGGCAAACCGGCAATACTTATAGTTTTCAAACCTTGCAGAATTTAAACTATACGTATGACCCGGTTGGAAATATTACCAATATTAATGACCTGGCCCAAACCACTGTTTTTACAAACAATCAGCAGGTGGTTCCATCGTCCTTCTACACTTATGATGCAGTTTACCGTTTGATCCAGGCTACAGGAAGACAACATATTGGTCAAACGTTAGCTGCCAACTATCCTTCTACAAATAATGATTCAAATTGGATGGTCAATAACCCTTCGCCAACCGATATGACGCAAATTCAAAACTACATACAAAGTTACGTTTATGACAGTGGGGGGAATATGCAAAGCGTTAAAAATGCGAGCGCCCTGGCAGGCGGAGCAGGCAGCTGGAACAGGGCCTTTACATATACCACCAATAATAACCGGCTTGCAAATGCAAATCCCGATGATATTGACAGCAGCGCAACAGGCGGCATTACCTATCCTTATGATACCCACGGCAATATGCTGCGGATGGCGCACCTCGATACAATGGCCTGGAATGTAAAAGATGAATTGCAGCATGTAAACCTGCTGGGAGGCGGAGATGCCTATTACCAGTATGATGGAGGAGGGCAAAGAGTGCGCAAAGTATGGGTGAAAAATCCAACCCTCACTTGCGACCGGATTTATTTAAACGGTTTTGAACTTTATTTTGAAAAAAATGGAACCACGATAACCCTTCAGCGGGAAACGCTTCATATTGTAGATGACAAGCAGCGTGTAGCCCTGGTAGAAACCAAAACTATTGACCTAAATAAGAGTGATACTACTACCGTGAATACGCCCTATATCCGTTACCAGCACAGCAATCACCTTGGTACAACCTGCCTGGAAATGGATGAAAATGCCAATATTATTTCCTATGAAGAATATTACCCCTTTGGGAGCACTTCCTACCAGGCGCTAAATACTAATTATAATCCTATAGCTAAGCGCTACCGATATAGCGGTAAAGAGCGGGATGAGGAAAGTGGTTTATATTACTACGGGGCAAGGTATTACGCACCCTGGTTGTGCCGGTGGACGGCGGTGGATCCGATTGGGATTGGTGATGGGGTTAACATTTATATATACTGTCGGAATAATACAGTTTCAAAAACTGATGAAAACGGTAAATGGGAGGTTGATTGGCACAGCGTAGGAAAGGGTGCCTTAATAGCGGCAGCCGTGGTAGCAGCGGGAGTAATAGTGGTAGCAACTGCTGGTGCAGCAGCGCCTATTCTTGCTGCTGCCGGTGCTTCGGCGACAACCGTTGCCGTGGCAGCAACAGTTGGAACGGCTGTAGAGGGCGCCGCAGTTGGATTAGGTGTTGTTGGGGCCGCTGCCACCGGAATTGAGGTGGGCGAAGTAGCAACAGGGGAAACTATAACCGGGGAAAAGTTAAGTGATAAACAAAGATCTGAGAAGCTGGGGAGTGCCATTGTTGGGGTCGCCACCTTGGGAGCGGGAAAGCTTAGTGAAAGCCGTTTATTTTCTGGAAGAGGGGGGGGAGGAGCACCAAGCAGGAGCATACCGAAACCGACGGAAGCTTCTGGACTTTCAAGTGCTCCTCCGAGAAAAATTGTAATTGACCGTCCAGGTTCAGGTCCAACTGCCCATGCTGACAGCCGCGGCGTTAAAGTGAGGTTAGGCAGCGAATCAGGCTTGAAAGCTCCAAAAATAACTGAATTGGCCCGAAGCAGGAAGGTAGAGTTAGGTGTCCCCAAAAGCAGCAAGAAAGCCACCGGTATCTTTACCGCAGAATCGGAGGGTGTTAGAACGCCTTTGAGGAGTGGTAAAGAAGGAGGCCCCTTTGGTGGAAATCAAAAAGGAGGCATTCCAACGGGTAAAGGCCGTGGGTTTACTGCTGGAGAACCACATGAAGGAAACATTATCACGCACGTGGAAGGACATGCAGCAGGTGAAATGCATCGCGGAGGAATAAGCGAAGGTAATTTAGATATAACAAAAGATCCGTGCCAAATTTGTGATAATAACCTCTTATCGGGTTTGCCAGCGGGATCTAAGCTAACTGTGCAATCTCCTAGTAGAACGCAAGTTTATCAAAGCTATGTACCTAAAAAATAAAATCTTTCTACCATGAATAAAATATCTTCATCCATTCTGCCAAACAGCACAGGCGGTAAAGTAGCAGACCTTCAGGCTGCTCTAATAGCGCTCGGGCTTACCATAGCGCTTTCAGAGCTAAAGGCGCAGAACTTCGGAACCAGCACCACCGATGCGATAAAGGCATTTCAAACAAGCGCTTCCCTGCCTGTTACAGGGTTAATAAATGCGAAAACTGCGGCTGCAATCAATGCAGCTATGGCTGCAGCGCCTGCTCAGCGAGCACCCGAAGAAGCTATTCGACAACATACCCATTATAAGGTAAGCGGGCAGGTATTTAATACTCATGGCGAACCGCTTGATGAGCAGGAAGTGCTGGCTGCGGAAGTAGATTTAAGGGGAGTGGCCATTTACAAAACGGCGGCCACGGTGGAAGACCTTAAAGCCAATGGTGGTTTTATTTTTCTTGAGTCCGCCAAAACGGATGTTAACGGCAATTATAAAATTTCATTTACCGCCGAAACGTTACCCCGGCATGAAAAAAGGCTGGCTGATGTAGTTGCCTATGCCATTGACGCAAATAAAAATATAGTGGGCCGTTCCGCATTGGCTACGGCTAAAAATTTTATCAAAGGGACAGAAATAAATAAGCTTACTATCAATACTTCCGTCTCCGATACCAGGGGGGTAAGCGAATACCACCGTTTAATGAAAGTATTGATACCTTATGTTGAGAAAAGTGATTTGTTGCTTTACCAGTTGAGCGGTTCTGTCGACCAGGTTAATTTTTTGGCAACGGAAACAAACCAGGATGCAAATAATACTTCCTTAGCGGTTCAGGCAGACCAGCTTTCCAGGGATTACCCGGATTACAAATTTCAAAGCGAGTTATTTTATGGCATCGGGAGGCAAAATATTACATTGACCTGGGCATCGTTTTTTTTGAAAAAACAAACGGACCTGTCAAATGCCATCCAGGCATCAATTGCTCAAAATATTATAAGGCCTTTTTCTACAGATATTATCAACAATTTTCTGAAAGACGTCGCGCGGGTATCAGGAGAATACGCCATGACCACGGCCCCGGAAACTGCCAATCTTTCAAAAGTTATGGGTTTCGCGTTGAGCGATGCTGCACTGCAACAGACTTTTGTGCAATTATATACCAATTTCACCGGTACCCCGCAGGATTTTTGGACTACTTATCTGCCGCAGCAGAGCGGCTTTACCCCGGCAATCATTTCCTCGCTGAAGCTTACAAACCAAATGAGCATCCTTACCGGGCAGAATGTGCCTTTAATGGAGGAGATTTTAGTCACCAACCCCATTAAGCGGCCTTCCGATTTGTTATCGTATTCTGCAAGCCAGTGGACCAGTTTAATTGCCGCAACGGGCGTACCCGCCGGCGTACCCGGCGCCACGCCTGAAGAACAGGCTGCAAACTATATTACCGGGATACAGAATTTATTAAATGGTGCTTATCCTACGCAGAAAATAGCTTTAATGGTTGGCCAAAATCAATTCCAGTTAAATGGTTTGCAGGCTGATATGGCCAGCTTTTTTAACAACAACCCTGATTTTGATATCAGCAGTACGAATATAGCAGGATTACAAATAGGCACCTATGTTACAAATGTTACCGGCGTAAAAGATCAATTAAGCTTGATGCAGAGGGTATTCCAGGTAAGCCCGACTCCCGATGCCATGAATATATTAATGAGCAAAGGGTTTGCTTCGGCAATGGATATTGTGAACGTCCCTCAACAGTCTTTTGTAGATACGCACAATGCGGATTTGGGAGGCGCGGATATTGCATTATCTGTTCATAACAGGGCGGTGCAACAATACCTGCGGAATCAGTATATGCTATTAAGGTCCCGTGATATAACATCCTACGCCTTGCCTGCGTCCGTTTTGACAGAAATCGAGAGGCTTGGTCTTCAACAGCAAATTATATCAACAATAACACCTGACAATACGGATGTCTTTGGTATCTCCAGCTACTGTGAATGTGATGATTGCCTGTCCGTTTATAGTCCGGCATCATACCTGGTTGACATCATGCAATACCTGGATAGTTTACCAAGTAACATAACTGATATGTCGGTATTAGGTGTTCTTCTTCAACGCAGGCCTGATATTGCTAATTTGTTGCTGACCTGTGAAAATACCAATACCGAAATTCCTTTTATTGACCTGGTAAATGAAATTATGGAGTATTATGTGGCAAAAATTAATTCTGCCACTCCTTATACGGCTATAGCCGGCAGCCTGCCTGCCCGTGATACAGGGAATACTACCTCTGCTGAATTAAGCATTGAACCACAATACACCATCATTGATGCGTATTTAAATATTTATGCGCAGGTACATCCTTTCAATTTACCCTATCATCAGCCCTTGGATGTAATACGCACCTATTTAAACTTTTTAAATACAAGCAGGGCCGGATTGATGGAGGTATTTCCATTTTTTATTGCCAATCCTTCCACTCCAACGCTGACTTCAATACCTCAATATGCCATTGATGCAGAAATAATGCAGTTGAGTTTGAACGAATATGGAATACAAACAAGCCAGGATTTTTTCGGAAATCCGATACCTGCGGTCTCAGTTGAGAATTACTACGGAAACCCTGCAACACCCTATACTAAAAATCCAATTCCGGTACCGGGTTTTCTTTTATGCACAGGATTACAATACACGGATTTAATAGGAATACTGGAAACACAATTTATAAATCCAGGGCAAGGGTTTTTGGTTGCACTTCAAAACTTGTTTATCAATATTGCTCCATCAACCTTATATACCGAACTAACAAGAGTAGCTGCCGGTTCCGCTATTTCATCGGACATTTCAGCGGTGCTTGCTGCTCAAACGCCCCCGATAGCCTCAACTGCATTTACTTCCTGGGTGCAAGCTAACTGGAGCGCTTTTAATAATCTTATTACCTTATTTGACAGCACTGATGAATGCAATATTACAAATACGTATTTGGACTCAATTTACTGGATATATAACACTGCTAATACGCCCAGTAATGCTGATAACGGTATTTCCGCTGATTTTCTTTCAAACATGCACCGGTTTATACGATTGTGGCAAAAAACAGGTTGGGCTATACATGAACTGGATACCATGATCATTGCTGTCGGAGAAACAACTATTACCCCGTTGTTGATTAATAAACTGGCTACTGTCAATAAAATTAATGTGATTTTAAGTTTGCCTTTGTTGCAGCTTGCCTGCTTGTGGGGTAATATCGATACTTACGGCAATTGTTCGCTGTATGCACAACTATTCCTTAGTAATTCGGGAAATGAAATAAATAGTGATAGTTCAGGGACTCCTGTAACTGTTAATCCATTTGCTCCGGACCCACTTGGGAACATTTTTAATCCAGGCAGCAGTCTATTTCTGACGGATAAATCTGTTTTTACCTTCATTCTTTCAGCTATAAAAATTTCCGCCCAGGATTTTAACACGATCATTACAGATAGCGGACTCGGCGCAACTGCAACAATTTCGCTCGAAAACCTTAGCGTGCTATACAGGTACCAGGTGCTTTCTTCTGCGCTGAATATTTCAATAACTGATCTGTGCACTATCAAGAATCTTTTCGGGCTTAATCCTTTTGGATTCTTTTCCCCAATTAATACCGCGACTTCCGGTAACAATAAATCCACTTTGGTTGTTAGCGCAGGGTCGCCCACAGTAACGGCGAGTGTTACCAATGGCAGCGCAACTGTCACATTAACGGTAGCTTCATCCGTAATAACAAATGTTAATTTGGGGATTGGCGATTTAATTGTAATCAACGGGGGAGTGTACCAGCTAACTTCGGCCCCAACCGGACAAAATACCCCGACCATTACATTCAATTTGGGAAGTAATTATACAGGACCTACCGGGACTTTAGCTGCTGCTGAAATCGAATTTTCTTCCGGTACATTAGACTTCATTAAAAAAGTACAGGATATCCAAACTTCCGGCTTTGATATTCCTACACTTAATTATATTTTAACAGGCACATCAAATGCATCTGATAATATAGCCATTACTCCCGGTACAATACTTCAAACCATACCTGCTTTGCGCAACGGCGTTTTGCAAATTGAACAGAATAACCCGGTTTCGGATATTCCAATAATGACAGCGGGGCTATTGGAAACCAAGTTGATGCTTTTATATAGCAAGAATGTAGCAGATACTTTCCTGTCAATGTTATATGCAGGCATTGATATAATTGTTTCATCCAGTGTACCAAATAACACTGCGTTTACTTTGCCCGCCGGACTGACTTCCGCGCTTAGCATTGTTGCACAAGGTTCTAACTACGTTATGCAATGTATAGGATTACTTAGTGACAGTGATTATATTGCCCTGATTGGCCTTAATCCTGCACCTCCGGCGCCATTTCTGAGTGCAATAAATGATATTTATAACCAATGTCAAACCATTCTGAAAAATGAGATAGTTTTAACTGCTGCTGTTCCCGATATATCATTTACTTTACCCACAGGATTGAGTGCAACATACGCCTATATAAGTGAAAACGGTATTACTTATTTGCAATGCGTTGGCTTAATGCCGGCTACAGATTATAATACCTTAATAAGCCTTAATCCTAACCCCCCATTTCTTAATGCAATAAATTCTATATACAATCAGCCACAAGCTTTTATACTGAATAATTTTGCAGATGTATTCAGCCAGCCTTTGTCGCCGGATGTATTATCGGGTTTATTTAATATTTCAGGCAGTACTCCCTCCAGCTTTTCGCAAATTTTGCAATATTTTTACACAGCGTACCTTCCTTACCTGATACAAACGTTGCAAAGCACTGTCGTTGCCCAGGGCATCAGCAACCTGGTAAGTCTCAATGAATTATCGGTCGATAGCTTGCTTGCAGTCAACTTTGATGATTTTCTTTCTGATTTAACGGCCACAGGCCTTACCGGGAGTTATTTTTCTGATTCAAATTTTCAAACACTGGTAACAAATGAACCATCGGAGCCAGACCAGGATATTGATTTCAATTGGTTTACCGCGCCGGTACCCTTAGCCCCTCAAACAAAGAATTTCAGTGTGCAATGGGCAGGATGGATTTGCCCTGATACCAGCGACAATTACATATTTACTATTAATGTTGGAAATAGTGGAGAATCAGTAAAATTATGGATTGATGGCTTAAAAATAATAGATAATACGGGTGATAATACAAATACTTCCTGGCAGGCAAGTTTATCGCTCACCGGGGGAAATATGTATGCCGTTATATTGGAATATGTTGATTTCGCTAACCAGGCCGGTATTCATCTCTCCTGGAGTAATTCAACCACCAATCAAAGTATAATTGATACAAACCATTTATATCCGTCTGTTGAAATTAATAATATAATTCAGTTCATATTATCCTACCAGAGGGCTGCGCTTTTTATTAATGGATTTACGCTTACTACGGCTGAATTAAACTATTTCCTGATTCACCAGGCTGATTTTTCCAATATCGATTTCCAGACCCTGACTCCGGAACAATTTTTAAGAATCTTGCATTATACAGTTCTCCGGACAACAATTCCTGCCACCTCTCTTTTGCCTTTATTCCAAAGTGCCGCGCAAATGAGCGCAACAGATATAATTCCTGACTCGTATGTCAACTCCGTTATAAATGCTACAAATTGGAGCAAAGATTATTTTTCTTATTTAGCTGGGAATGCGGGGAATTCTATCGTATCTCCTCCGGTAAGTCCGGGCGGCAGCTATTTTGGGCTGACGGCTGCCGATTTCAAAAATGAAAAAGCACTCTTGAAAATCCAAAAGGCAATAAATATCGCTGCCGCAACGGGAATGAGTATCAGTAATAATGGCCTGCCTGTATGGGTTGAA
>Ga0206864_1036_pt1 | contig 48546 bp, 38 predicted proteins | sample Alteio_BWOrgCont_42_FD_152632 | JGI IMG/M metagenome (GOLD analysis project Ga0206864, IMG submission 152632) | Enriched cells from forest soil in Barre Woods Harvard Forest LTER site, Petersham, Massachusetts, United States -... | ecosystem: Environmental > Terrestrial > Soil > Temperate forest >...
TAACCTGCTTATAATCGCCTTCGCGCAGGCGCACCACTTTCTTGTCTAATATATCAATCGCGGGGATAATGTACATCTGTTTATATTTTTGAAAAATTCTTTAGTAGCATCTCTCCATAAGCGCCTGACTTTTCGGGGTGAAATTGCACACCATAAAAATTATCCCGCCAAATTGATGCCGAAAATTTATTGCTGTAAGTGGTTGACGATAAAGTGAATGTATTGCTGTGCTCAATAAAGTATGAATGTACAAAGTAAAAGTGTGAACCGTGCGGGATATTTTCAAAAAGCGGGTTATCCTTTTCAGGGAACACCCTGTTCCAGCCTGTATGGGGCACCTTGTAGCCGTGTTCGTTTGCAAACTTTAAAGTTTTAACCGGGATGATATCCAAAAGGTCGGAGTTTCCTTCTTCCGAGTACGACGTAAGCAGCTGCATACCCACACAAATGCCCAGCGTTGGTTTTGTTAACGACTTTATGGCCGGTATAAGTCCCGTCTGTGACAGCTTGGTCATGGCAGCGCCTGCATGGCCGACACCCGGAATGATGTAACGGCTATAATGGGCAAAATCAGCTTCAGACGTTATCATGCCATAGGGGATCTGTAAGCGTTCCAAAGCCGCCGTCAACGAGAATATGTTCCCCGCGCCGTAAGTGATGATGCCAATGCCCCCCGGCCCCCGCTGGCCAGCGGGGGAGTTTGATTGGACGGTACCTAATGCCGGTTCTGTTTCCATTTTACTCATCCGAATAAAAATTACAATACTCCCTTTGTGCTGGGTAACACCATTTTTTCTGCGTCTCTTTTTACGGCCATTTTGATGGCTTTTGCAAACGCTTTAAAGATGGCCTCAATTTTATGATGCTCGTTTTCGCCTTCGGCTTTTATGTTTAGGTTGCATTTTGCAGCATCGCTGAAGGATTTAAAAAAATGGAAGAACATTTCTGTGGGCATTTCGCCGATCTTTTCTCTTTTAAATGCCGCCTCCCATACAATCCAGTTCCGCCCGCCGAAATCAATCGCAACCTGGGCCAGGCAATCATCCATAGGCAGGCAAAAGCCATATCGCTCAATACCCATTTTGTTTCCCAATGCCAGCGCTAAAGCTTCGCCGAGGGCTATACCCGTGTCTTCTATCGTATGGTGTTCGTCAATGTGCAGGTCGCCTTTGGCAATAACCTCAAGGTCAATATTTCCATGCCGGGCGATTTGGTCGAGCATATGATCAAAGAAATGAAGCCCGGTGTTTACTTTTGCTTCACCCTTACCGTCGAGATTGATTTTTATGTAGATATCGGTCTCCTTAGTTGATCGTCGGTGCTCAACAACACGCTCACCTAATTTTAGAAACTCGTATATCTTTTTCCAATCGGTGGTTTCGAGCGCCGTTGTTGCTTTAAGAATGTTTTTTTCCACTTCGCCGGAAAATTCTGCGCCCCCTAAATCCGAATGGTTATTAAGCCACACAGCCTTGCAGCCCAGGTTATAACCAAGTAAAACATCGTTTTTCCGGTCGCCAATGGTATAGGAGCCTTTTAGGTCGTACTTTTCAGCGTCGAAATATTGCGTGAGCATGCCGGTACCAGGTTTCCGGGTGGGCGCATGTTCCGAGGGGAAAGTCCGGTCAACACAAATATTCGAGAACTGCACGCCTTCGTTTTTAAAAGTTTGCAGGATAAAATTCTGAATCGGCCAGAACGTATTTTCGGGATAGGAGGGGGTGCCCAGGCCATCCTGGTTGGTGACCATTACCAGCTCATAATCCAGTTCCCGCGCTATACGTGGCAAATATTGCAATGCGCCGGGGTAAAACTCAAGCTTATCAAACGAGTCAATCTGCTCATCCGCCGTCTCCATGATCATTGTGCCGTCCCGGTCGACAAATAATATCTTTTGCAACTTGCTCATTTAAAATCCTGTAAAGTTTGTAATAATATGTCGTTTTCGGCTGGTGTTCCCACAGTTACGCGCAAGCATCCTTCGCATAAGCCCACTTTCGACCGGTCGCGTACAATAATGCCCTTATTAACCAAAAAATTGTAAATGCCTTTGGCATCGGTCGTTTTCACCAGGATAAAATTTGCATCCGAAGGGTAAATATCCAGCACAAAGTCAAAATGCTTCAACGCCAGTACAAGCCTGTCCCTTTGGAATAATATTTCCTTTATCCATTGGTTAACCTGGTCTACCTTGTCCAGGGCTTGTAATGCCAGTTGCTGCGATGCATCGTTAATGTTATAAGGCGGCTTTACCTTATTCATTACATCAATGATCTCTTCGCTGGCGAATGCCATTCCAACCCGCAACGCGGCCAGCCCCCATGCTTTCGAAAGTGTTTGTAAAACCACGAGGTTGGCATATTCGGTCAGTTCCTGGATGAAAGTTTTTTGCCGGCTAAAGTTGATATACGCTTCGTCGACGATTACCAGACCGTTGAAGTTGGCGAGCAGGGTCTCCACGTCGGCCCGGCGGATCGAATTACCGGTGGGATTGTTGGGTGAACAGATAAATATCAACTTGGTGCGTTCGTCTATCGCTTCGGCTATGCCGTCTAAATTTAACTGGTATTCGGCAGTGAGCGGTACGTTCCGAACGGCTACGTCATTGATGTTGGCCGAAACCTGGTACATGCCATAGGTTGGCGGTACCAGTATTACGTTATCAACACCGGGATTGCAAAAGCAGCGGAACAGGATATCAATTGCTTCGTCGCTGCCGTTACCGAGGAATATATTGCGTGGGGGAACGCCTTTTATCTCACTTAGCCGTTTTTTTAATCTGTATTGCAGCGGATCGGGATAGCGGTTAAATTGCTGTTCCAGCGGCGAGCCGAACGCATTTTCGTTTGCATCTAAAAACACGCTGGCTTCTCCCTGGAACTCATCACGCGCGGATGAGTAGGGGACAAGGTTTGCGATATTTTTCCTTAGTATGTTATTGAGAACAAACATTTTATCTACACAGTGATTAATAATTACTTCATCCGGATGCTCATAGCATTTTTGTGCGCATCCAAACCCTCCAGCTCCGCAAGCACTTCAACAACAGGTCCTATATTCTTGATCCCTTCCGGGCTGATGTGCTGAAAAGTGATCTTCTTTACAAAAGAATCCACCGAAACCCCCGAATAGGCCTTCGCAAAAGCGCTGGTCGGCAGGGTGTGGTTGGTGCCTGATGCGTAGTCGCCGGCGCTCTCAGGTGTCAGGCTCCCGAGAAAAACAGAACCTGCGCTAACAATGGATCCGGTTAGGCTTTGCCATTTGGCAGTTGCCAGGATGAGGTGTTCGGGTGCGTATTCATTGCTGAAGTCCATGGCTTTTTCCAGTGAATCGACCACGACGACGTATGAGCCCTCAAGTGCTTTTTCGGCGATAGCCGCCCGGCTTAGCTTTTGCAATTGCTGGTCAACCGCGGCCAAGACTTCGTTAGCGAAGTTCTCCGAAGTGCAAACCAAAACAGCCTGGCTGTCGGTTCCATGTTCTGCTTGTGCCAGCAGATCAGCAGCAACATAAGCCGGCACGGCAGTTTCATCAGCGATGACCAATACTTCCGACGGGCCGGCCGGCATATCTATCGCCGTGGTCGTCGTGGATTGAATGATGGTTTTGGCTTTGGTTACATACTGGTTACCGGGACCGAAAATCTTATCCACTTTGGTAATGGTTTCGGTGCCATAGGCCATAGACGCGATGGCCTGCGCGCCGCCCGCCAGGTATATTTTCTCAATACCAAGCTTCAACGCAACCCATGCGATAAAAGGGTTTACTTTTCCATTCTGCTGCGGTGGCGAGCACACCACAATTTCGCGGCAGCCCGCAAGCCGGGCCGGTATCCCAAGCATCAAAAAAGTACTTGGCAAAACGGCAGATCCGCCGGGTATGTACAGGCCAACCCTTTCTATAGGCCGTATTTCGCGCCAGCAGGTTACGCCGGGCATCGTCTCAATCCTATCTTCAGCCTTTAGCTGGGCGCTGTGAAATTTGTTGATGTTATTATAAGCCACATTCAACGCCGCCCTTTGACGGTCGTTTACGCCATCAGCAAGCTCAGCAATTTCGGCTTTGTCCAGGTATAGTTTGCCCAGCTTAACTTTATCAAACTTTAAGGCATAATCCAACAACGCCGCGTCGCCGCGGTCCTTAACCTCGCCGATAATACTTTCGACAACTTCACGAACCTCGTTGGCAGGGTCAACATTGCGTTGAACCAGCTGTTTGATTTGGTTGATGCTTAAGTCGTTGTATTTATTAACTTTCATTATCGCCCCGTAAACGTCGGACTACAAAATTATCTTCTCAATCGGCATTACAACAATGCCTTGTGCGCCTGCCTGTTTGAGCAAGCTGATCCTTTCCCAGAAATCACTTTCGGGGATCACCGTATGTACTGCAACCCAACCTTCTTCGGCCAATGGAATAACCGATGGGCTTTTGATGCCGGGCAACAATTTGGTGATAGCCGGTAAATTATCGGAATGAATGTTCAGCACCACATACTTTGTTTCACGCGCCCGTAAAACGGACTGTACGCGCTGGATCAGCTCTTTTACCGGTTCTTCGTTCTCGCTTCCCTTGCGCCCGATCAAAACCGCCTCTGAAGACATTACATCAGCGAAAGGTATTAGGCCATTGCTTTTTAATGTGCCGCCGGTTGAAACCAGGTCGCAGATGGCGTCGCTCAAGCCTAAACCAGGTGAGATCTCCACAGAACCGGATATGGTCCTGATCTCGGCCGTTATGTCATGTTTTTTGAGAAACTTCCCAAGAATAACCGGGTACGTGGTTGCGATGGATTTTCCACCAAGCTCACTTAGCGTTTCGATGTGGCTGTTGTTAGGCACGGCTATTTTCAGCGAACATTTGCCAAAACCGAGCTTTTGTAAATAGCTTATTTCCACCTCGGTTTCGTGGATCACATTTTCGCCTACTATGCCCAGGTCGGCAATGCCATCCTGTACGTATTCGGGGATGTCATCGTCGCGCAGGAAAAGTATTTCGAGAGGGAAGTTGGATACCGGCGATATGAGCGAGCTCTTATAATTTTCAAAGCTAAGGCCGCAGTTTTTCAGTAATTCAACTGATTTTTCATTGAGCCGGCCAGATTTCTGGATAGCTATTTTTAATGTTTTCACTGATTGATTTTAAGGGAACGTAAAAAAAGAATGAACCGGGGTGTTATTTCGCGTAGAAACATACATTATCTGATCACCACATGGTGGTGGTACAGATGGCGATGATGTAATGTAGTTGCGTTCATCTTTTTTTGGGAAGCACTAAGCAAGCCGCTTCTGATTGTGTTGCAAATATACGTACATGTTTTGGAAATCAAAATTATTGTGCGCGGAGGAAAGTTCATGGTTCATGGGCCGGGGGAGGTGGTAATAGCAGCAACAGGAGGAGTTCATGGTTGTTTTGATAAAATAGAATAATTATCCAGCGAAAGGTCTTCCGTAAGAAACCCTACGGTGGCGGGAAATAATTTTTTTTACCCGTTAGGTATTCTATGCAACGCCGATAAAAAAAACACGTCAACTATCCTAAACCTCAGCAAAACAGCATAGCCATGATTAAGAATTATCTCAAAACTGCCTGGCGCAACATACACAGCAACCCGGTTTACAGCGCACTGAATATTGTGGGCCTTGCCACCGGCATGGCCGTGGCCCTGCTCATCGGGCTTTGGGTGTTTAACCAGATTTCGTACGACCGTTTTTTGCCCCATTACCAGCAGGCTTATGCCCTTAAGGTAAACTACGCCGACCCACAGGAGGGCACGCGCACCCAAAATTACCTGCCCCTGCCGCTGGCCGGCCTGCTCCGTACCACCATTCCCGGTATACAATATGTGGCCGAGACAGATTTCGCGGATTTTCCCGGTCACGATTTTATCGTTGGCGATAAAAAACTGCTTGTCGACGGTGGCACCGTCGCGCCCGATTTCCTCAAAATATTTCAATACCCGCTGATAAAAGGCAATGTAAACAGCGTACTGAACGACCCTTTTTCCATCGTCCTCGACGAATCTACCGCAAAAGCCCTGTTTGGCGATAATGACCCCATCAGCAAGATCATCCGTGTGGATAACCAGTACAACGTAAAAGTTACAGGCGTGATGAAGGATTTCCCGGCCAATACCTCCTTCCAGTTCCATTTTTTAATGCCCTTCGGCTTTGCCGAACAAACTGCCAGCTATGTTAAAGCCGCACGCACCCAGTGGGACAATTCCTCCTTCGAGATTTTTGTGGCCCTGCAGCCCGGCGCTACGCAGGCGCAAGTTACTTACCGTATCAAAAGCCTCATTGCCCAAAACAACCCCAACGTGCGCGCTTACAAGCCCCAGGTTTTCCTGTACCCGCTAAAGGACTGGCGCCTGTACGCCGACTTTAAAAACGGCAAAGCCGCCGGCGGGTTTATCATCTATGTGCGCATGTTCGGCATCATCGGGGCGCTGGTACTGCTCATCGCGGCCATCAATTTCGTTAACCTGTCTACCGCCCGGTCGCAAAAACGGGCGCGCGAGGTGGGCGTCCGCAAAGCCATCGGCTCCCGGCGGTATCATCTTATTTTCCAGTTTTTAACCGAGTCGGTGTTCATCACTTTTGCCGCCTTTGTGTTGGCCATTGTTTTGGTCATCCTGGCGCTTCCCCAATTCAACACGCTAACCGGCAGCGGGGTGCAAATCCCTTATGGCAGTCCCGTTTTCTGGTGCATTATGCTGGCTTATGTGCTCGGCATCGGTTTGCTGGCCGGCTGCGGGCCCGCGTTTTACCTGTCGGCATTTAACCCGGTAAAAGTGCTCAAAGGCAGCATCCAAATCGGCAAGGCCGCCGCTACGCCGCGCAAAATACTGGTAGTGCTGCAATTCAGCTGTTCGGTGGCCTTTATCATCAGCACCATCATCATTTACCGGCAAATACAATATGCTAAGGACCGCCCCGCCGGCTATAGCGCCGACCGCCTGGTATCCACCTTTATGACCAAGGATCTGTACGACAACTACCCGGCGCTAAAAAATGACCTGCTGGCTAGTGGTATGGTGCAAAGCGTTACCAGCGCCTCCAGCCCTCTTACCAAAATCGGCTGGCATACCGGCATATCCGCCTGGCCCGGCCAAAGCCCGGGCGAACTTAAAATAAACGTGGGCGCGGTCATCGTTAACGAAACCTATTTTAATACCGTAGGCATGCACCTCATCGCAGGGCGTAATTTTACCAACAACCTGGCGGCCGAAGCCACTAATATCATCGTAAACGAAGCCGCTGTTAAACGCATGGGCCTCAAACAGCCCATTAACCAGCTCATCACATTTGATGGCATCAACGGCAAGTCGCGCATCATCGGAGTGGTGCAGGATGCCGTTATGGGTTCGCCCTTTACACCCGTGGAACCAACTGTATTTAACCGCATAAACAACTTTAGCAGCCAGGTCATCTACCGCCTGACGCCCGGTGTAAGCCCGCACACCGCTATCGAAAAGATCGGCAAGCTGTTTAATAAATATAACCCCGCCTATCCATTTTCCTATGTGTTTGTCAACGAGTCGTACGACAAAAAATTCAGCCTCGAGGCACTGGTAGGCAAGCTGGCGGCCATTTTTGCCGGCCTCGCCATTTTTGTATCCTGCCTGGGCCTGTTTGGCCTCGCAGCGTACATGGCCGAGCAGCGCAGCAAGGAGGTCGCCATCCGCAAAATATTAGGCGCCTCCGCCGCCAAAGTATGGGTGCTGCTCTCCGCCGATTTTATTGTACTGGTAACCATCAGCTGTATCATCGCCTCGCCGATAGCCCTTTACTTCCTTAACGACTGGCTCCAAAAATACCAGTACCGTATCAGCATCGGCCCGGGGGTATTTATACTGTCGGCGGTTATTACTATCGGCATTACACTGCTTACCATCAGTTTCCAGGCGGTAAAAACGGCATTGGCTAACCCGGTTAAGAGTTTGAGGAGCGAGTAGGGGCATTTGGGGAAATACAGTGACATTGGTAAAAGCCTGTGAATCAACAAATTGCACTTTTTTTGGCCGAGGCAGTACGATTTAGGGAATTAAAACAGCGGACTAAACCCCTCCCTGCCCGGGGGAAACTGCACTGGCCGGCGAGACGTGACGCGAACGCGGTGTTAAACACATGCCGAACTTGCATCAAGGTTCATCGCAATAATAAATCTCCCCCTCTTTCGCCGTACCAATTTTTACCAGCTTTTTATTTTTCATGATATCCTGCAAGCTTAGAATTTCTGGGTTGCTGAGGGTGTTAAACCAGATGAGATAAAACCGTTTTACCGCATAAAACTTTTGCACATCGGCTTTGAAAAATTTGTGCGGAACAAGGGTGGACGACATGCCGGTAAACAGATAGACGGCTTCATCAGCATCGGTATAAATGGGCACACCCGGTTTGTAAAGTTTTTTATGTTGTTTTAAATAGACCACAAACTCCGATTTATTCCAGTCGTCGTCGCTGTAGCCGGGGACACCATAATCGCCTTCATCGTCATAACGCTGCCAGTCTACCTGGTAGGTGGCGAACTCAAAGGCCAGCATAAGGACGACCGTGAGGCCGGCGAGGAAATATTTTAATTTCGATTTTACCAGCTTCAGCACATCGGGCACCCAACTGGTACAGGCAATAAGGAGCACGATAAACATGGGCGCCAGCAAGCGGCTGTTGATGCGTTCAAAACGCTGTATACTCGCCCAAATCAGGATAAACAGCCCATACACGATGGCAAATGCGATAACAATGTTCTCGGCGCGATCGATCTTCCCTTTGAACGCTTTCCAAAGTAACACGACAATAAGGGCCAGGAATATAAAAGCGGCGATTGGGATGGCATAGGGGTATACTTTGTTGCTTAGCGCGCCCCAATCGCATATCACGGTGCCGATATAGTACAGGTTTTCGGAAAATGGCGTAATGGAGGGCTCGCGGGTGCCGGTGCTCAAGCCGGTGGCTGTGCTATTTAATATAAGGTTGGCAGCAAGCAGGCAGGACGAGATTGCGCCGTAGAACAGGATGTGGCCGATCTTTTTTTTCCAGGGGAGTTGATCATCGAGCAACAGCAATAAACCCCCGGTGCCGATAATAGTAATGCCCACATAACGGGTAATACAGGCAATGGCCGTAATGACTCCAGCCACTAACAATGTTTTTAGCGTGTGGCTAAGCTGGTAACGGCGGTAAGCAATGATAAACAGCAGGATCTCGAAAATAAAAAGCGTCTCGGACCATAGATAGGTATAAACTTCGAGTAAGCCCGGACTTAATATGATGGCGGCAAGTATGATCCTTTTATAACTCGAGCTTACCGCAAACGCGACCACTTCAATTATTGTAATGATTAGAAACCAGCAAAGTGTTGAGCCGATGGTCGTTTTTAGACCCAGCCAAAGTAAATCGTCGGGAATAACAACCTTGTAGGTAAGCTTAAAAGCGGCCAATAAATTTACAAGCAATATCCCCGCGACCAAAAACAAAACCCGCCGGCCGCGAAATATGCTGATCTTCTGTAGCCTGGCCCAGGTCCAGATCTTTGAGTTGGTGATAAATTGAGATATGATCCAGCCACTGGTGAATACCACCCCGCCAAACAAAAACGCATCAATGAGTGCGCCGGCCTTAACAGGATCGACTCGCGATATAAATTGTATAATTCCGAGGAAAAATGGGTAGAAAACAGGGAAAAATGTGAGCGGGTGTTTGTTGAAGGTGAGCAGCGAGCCGTGGGCTTGCATATTGGTTGCCGTGCTGGCGTACATGATTGAATCGGGCGAGATACCAACGCCGCTATAGCTGGTAAACAAGTGGATGACATAAAAGCCGATGCATGCTGCGATGAGCGAATCCAGGTTATTTAAATAGCGTTTGGCGTTCACTTTGGTTGTTTGGACGGGTTAATCAGGCGTGCCTTAATTGTTTTAAAGCCTGTAAAGATATTATTCTCTACATGAATATTAAAGCGGCCGTCGAATGATCTCAGTGAAATCGCGTTTGAAGTTATTTCTGAAAGTACAAATTTTTCCTCCGTGTTCTCTGCGCCTCCTCCGAGTCCTTAAACGTACGCTATCTGTTCTAAAGACTGATGTTTACGCTGCCTGTAGTTCTAAAAGTCAATTTCCTGGCAAATGATAGCAGTCCGGTAAACAGCAATCTTAATCTATTAAACTAACGACCTCCATCAAAGGCTGATCGCTATCGATAAGAATACCTTTAACCCCGGCTCCCGCAGCCGCCTCCATATCCCTTTCGCGGTCGCCTATAAAATAAGAGCTTTCAGGATCAAGGTTGTAGTCGGCAATTCCCCGAAGCAATAAACCCGGCTTCGGTTTGCGGCAATCGCAGTCGCCCGTATGGTCCGGATGGTGAGGGCAATAATAAAAATCGGTGATCGTTACCCCACGGTCGCCGTAAACTTTTTTCAAATGGCAGTGCATTTTTCCGAGCTCATCTTCCGTGTACCATCCTTTCGCCAGGCCCCCCTGGTTGGTTGCCACCAGCAGCAGGTAGCCTTTATCCTGCAATATCTTCAATGCCTGGAAATTGTCCAGCACTTCAAAGTCCTCAAAACGGCAAACATAATCACCCAATTCGCGGTTGAGCACCCCATCCCGGTCTAAAAAAACAGCCTTATTCTTCCCCTGCATTCAATGTAAATTTTGGCAAAGCTAATAAATTTGAAAAAGGGGTTGCCCGCTGCCCTTTACCGTCCAGTGAATCGCGTTTAAAAATATCTCCATATAAAAACTCAATTTTCTCCCTCCGTTCTCGTTGACTTCTCTGTGTTCTGTAAAAAATCAGCGGCTTTAAAAAACACGACGCTTTTCCAGAAATACGATATCCGCTGTGTTCGATTTTTAAACCCCGGAGGGGTAACCAGTTTATAGAAAAAACAAAGAGCAAATAGACTCCGGAGGAGTCCCCTCACTCAAATACCGCCGAAAAGGCCTCGGCGATTAGATACGCCGCCGTCGTCCTCAATTACACGCGCTTAAGCTACCGGCTATTATAAAAGCGATTCCCCATCGTTACCTCCGATTAAGGCCTCTCAGGAAAAAAACAAAAGGATGGCATTTTGCCGATGCCATCCTTTTGTTCGAATTTCTATTCAAATTGAATAAGCTTTTACTGACTTACAAAAGTATAGGGAAGATTATTGAAAGCGCCGGCCTGGACCTGGAAATCAGTAACGGTTGCCGGTATTTCGGAAATGAAGGAAAATATTCCGCTAACCTGGTGTTTTACTGAATCGACGGCGGTAAACGTTAGGGTGCCTGAACCTGCTGCAACAGTGCCCTGTTCGTACCAGGTTACTTTTCCACCCGTTAACTCGGAGGTGTAATAAGAAAAATTGTTTGATCCACCGTTTGAGTTGTAGGTTAGCAAAGGTATCCCGGCCGTGTTGACGGCGTCGGTTTGGGTAACCTGGATATTAACCTCTTTGTTGTCGGCAATTCCTGTACAGGTAAAAACCTTGGTGTGGGTAGCAGCCGTGTACGTCAACGAAGCATTTATGGTGTCGGCGTTCCAGGTACTATCATTAACAAGGGCAAAAAGCGTATTGTCTGAAGTAGCTGTTTCGGTAAAAGTATCCTTTTTGCATTTCTGAAGTAACAAGACCGCCAGTAAGAGAGCAACAATAAGTGAAAGTTTATTCATATTTGATATGTTTTGCAAAAGAACGATTTTTAGCTTGTAATCATATAACCGGTATTGCTTTTTTTACACAATTTAACACTTAGGCCTTAACAAGCGGGTTAATAGTGGCGCTACCAGGTTGCGCCTGGTGAATTAATAGGGAAACGAATAACCAGGAAATTTATTTGAAGTAGGAGAGAGGTATTTCTTTCCACATCCCTCCGGCCAGTCCGCCTGTGAGCAATTCGTAGATCAGGTATAAGGGCCAGAATATCCAGGCAAAAAGTAATAAGATAAGGTTATGATTATAATACCAGTTTATCATTAGTGCATAAATCCCCAATACGAGGTAAAGTATGCTTGAATCGCGGTTTCTCATTTTTTAATTGGCAAATAATTTCAAGGGGTTAAGCTAATACTTATTGTTAAGAGTTGCAAATTTCCTATATGTATCAAATTTTATGACGATGTTAATAACAAATAAATAAACTGTGTTGTTTGTTAAACATAATTATATATCTTGCCACCATATTTAGCTTTTTGTAGCCGCAAATAGCTAAACAATTCAAAAACAATTATTTCCTAAATTGGTTAACACTTAAAAAAATTTATTATGGCAACATCAGGTGGAATTACTGCATACTCAGTAAAAACAAAAGAAAAAAATGTACCAATGATCGATCCGGTTATCGACATCAAATCAGGCCGTTATATTGCCAGCGGAAAAGACGCTGCGGGTAATAAAATGTCGGCTATCATGAGTAAAGCTACAGCTGAAGGACATATCAGCAGCGGCACTGCAAAAAAAGGCACAGGCTGGTGAGAAATAAGTGCTAAACTTCTTTCGGTTTTAGCATAAGGTAATAGGTCCGGCTTAAGTTATTAAACCGCAGGGTTCAATAGCTTGAGCCGGATTATTTTATTTGACGCTATTTATTATCCAGGCCCCTTATTTGTGCCCGGTATGCGTTGGGAAGCAGGGCGCCTTTTAATAGCTTATTCACTTTAATGAGCTTGCTTATTTTGTATGCTTTTAGCAACAAACCAAACCAGGCGCCCTTTTTTAAACCAAGCAACTCGTTAACTTCATCCGGCGAAAGGTTCACCTGCACTTGTTTAAGTATAGCAAACCGGATTTTTCCAAGGTGTTTTTGGTATTGCCGGTACAGGTCGATGGTAAATTCACTCCGAATCAGGTCCTCCCTCAAATGATTGTTGCGCATTTGTTGCCATGCTCCAAAAGAGGCAGGTAAGCCCTTTAGTTTCATCCGGATCCCCACCCGGTTGAAGACATCGAAAACCTCATTCAATTCCTCCGCGGTTAGTTTTCGCTCCAGCATTTCAAACGAGCGGATAGAATAGTCGATCAGCAAAAATAATACGTCGCGGTAAGCCCAGTCGGGAATTTTACTTTCCCGTTTGTTTTCTACGGCCGTATGAATTGCTGTTATTTGATCGATTGCAGCCAAAGCTTTCTCTTCCTCCGAAAAGATGATCTCGCGGGCGTAAACTACCGTGGAGAACAAGCGGCCCAGTGGGTCGGCAGGCAGGCGGCCGGTGAAGTAAAGCCAGTCCACTGCTTTGTTTAAAGCAAATTCGGCGGCAGCGCCGGCAAAAATAAAGAGCACGGTATCCGCACTCCCCCAGATTTGCCTTACGATAGAAGCTTTATCTGCAAAATATTTTGGCATTTACGATTCTGAGTTTTATGAAATGACGATTAACGGCATCGTTCCTATATTAAAGTACTTTGAAATACAAAGTTAATAATAGCGATTGATAAGGCCAAATATTGTCCTAACCATTGATAAAGCTGATTTATTTGATTTCGCTGATTGTAACTACAACGGCCTCCCCGGTTCGCTTTCGGCGAGCGAGCGGTATTTAGCATCAAGCGCCTTTTTGGGGACGGTTATGCTGACGGCGTTGATGCCAAAATAATTTTCGGATATATAATCGTAACCCTTGAATGGCGTCGGGCCGAGCGAGTCTTTCAAAATGAAAAATAATTTCCCGTTTTTACTTTTGGCGAGGCCCACTACATGGATCAGGTGGTCATCCTGTGTCACCAACGACTCAAACAGCTCCTGCCTTAGCGCCTGGCTGTAAGCCATCTCGGTAGTGTCGGGATTGCTGACGTGGTTAAACCTGTCTTTTTCGAACAAGGCGTAACCGCTTTTATTGCAATTCCATCCATTATTACTCAGGTCGACATCTACCGCCAGCGAATATCCCTTTTCGATTGTATTGCGCGCCATCCCGATCAGTTCATCAAGAGGCACATTAAGATAGGGTTCGGCCAATAGATAATTATCGGGTATTTCGAGCGCGAAGTTTTTATAAAATGGATGATGGGTGAAGGAGGTAATTGTCACATAATCGTCGGGATTGAAGTTTAACACTTCCTGCGCAAAGGTCAGGGGAGTATAGTCCTTGTCTTCCCAGGTAAAATCAGTTGGCGGCGTCCCAACAATTGCATCATGTTTTTTGATAAAGCCGGCGAGCCAGTTAGGGTCGATCGGCTTCGTTTTCAAAACAGAATCAAGGTAATTCTTTAGGATCTGGTCGAGCTGAATATTCGATTTATCGGAAAAAGCTACGCCTTTATCCCTCGAATAAAATTCATTCGGTATGGCGCCATATTTTGCAATTCCGAACAAAGCATCATGCGAAAGCGCGCCTGCCTCAAATAAAGTTGTTCCATTTGATAAAATGTAGCGTTTAGCCTTTTCAATAAACAGGTTGCGCGCAGTGTATAGCTCTGAAAGATCGATGTCCTTTTGAGCAGTTTTTATTTCACCGCTTTCGATCATCGAGGTGGTTGAAAATGACCAGCAGGTGTTCGTTCCGCCCTGGTATTTTACCGTTCCGGCGGGAATTTGAGCAATAGTGGCCGGTGCAATATCCTGCGCGAAGGAAATTTTAGTCAAAACGATGATTAAGGCCGAAAAGGAAAGTTTTCTCATTGGTACAATTGGAATAAACGGTTAAAAATAGATAATAAAATTAAAAAGCGGTATTTTATGAGCCTGTTTAAAAATGTATATTTTGTTATTATAATGATTTTTCGGCGTAGAGACGCGATACTTCGCGTCCCGGTTGTCAAATCTACCCCTCAAATTGTCGCCCAATCACCCCTAAGTTTTGTTTGTCCCGAATTATTTTTACGTTAAATTAACCGCCGGATATGATAGATACAATTGCCAGCCAGAAGGCAACCCGCCGCGAATGGATCGCACTGACGATATTGATAGTGCCGACCTTGCTGGTGTCGATGGACATGACGGTAACCTACCTCGCTTTGCCCGTCTTAAGTGCTGCGTTAAAACCCAGCAGTTCCGAATTGCTTTGGATAACCGACATATTCGGTTTTTTTGAGGCCGGTTTGCTGATCGTTATGGGTTCGCTCGGCGACAGGATCGGTTTAAAAAAAATGTTGCTGGCAGGGGCCTCCGCTTTTACGGCCGCTTCGGTGCTGGCGGCTTTCGCGCCTTCGGCCTTTTGGCTGATTTTTGCGCGGGCCATTATGGGTATTGCCGGCGCGACTTTATTGCCGACGGTGCTTTCGCTTATTCGCAACATGTTTCACAATGATACCGAACGCACATTTGCGATGGGTTTATACACCACCTGTTTTTCGGCAGGCACGATGCTGGGACCTATTATCGGCGGCTTTTTGCTAAGCCATTTTTGGTGGGGCTCCATATTTTTAATGCCCGTGCCGCTTATACTCATCCTGTTAGCTGCTGCGCCGGCCTTACTGCCCGAGTTTAAAGATCACGGGGCTAAAGCGATCGATCTCTTAAGCGCGGCCTTGTTGATATTCGGTACGCTTGCGGCCATATATGGGATCAAACAGGTCGCACAAAATGGCCCCGGCGCATTCCCGGCCCTGCTGATAGCAGCAGGCATCTTATTGGTCATTTTATTTATCAAACGGCAAAAAAAATTACGGCACCCACTGATTGACCTGGAGCTTTTCAAAATAAAAGGCTTTTCCATCGCGCTAACTGCGCTATTTATCGGCTTATTTAGCTGGGCAGGCTTGTTTTTGTTTGTAGGGCAGTACTTGCAGTCGGTAATTGGCATCACGCCATTTGCGGCTGGTTTGTGGATGCTCCCGGGGGCGTTGGGAAGCGTATTGTTATGTATGATGGCGCCCTTTGCCGTAAAGCATTTTAGCCGCGGCCGGCTGATTGCTTTTGGACTAACAGTGCTGGCAGCCGGCATATTGCTGCTATGCCTGCTAACCAACAATTCGCTTTGGTTATTGGTATTATCTACCTTTTTGATCTCAGGCGGCTGCGGTTTAACAGTAACATTGGGTATAGATAGGGTGGTGGCATCGGCCCCGCCAAACAAAGCCGGAGCTGCCGCGGGTATTTCAGAAACCAGCACCACTTTTGGCGCTTCGCTTGGCATTGCCTTGTTAGGTTGTACCTGGACAGCCCTTTACCGGAACGAACTCTCAAACAAAATGCCTGCCGGCCTAACCGCGCGCCAAATCGAAACTGTAAAAAGTACCATAGGGGGTGCGGTAGTACAGGCATCAAGACTTCACGACCAAGCCTTGCTTACCTTGGCGAAAGAGGCCTTTGTGCACGCCCTTCATATCACAGCTTTTTTTAGCGCCCTGGTAGTTTTGGTGGTTGCCGTAATGGTGGCAATGAAGTTTAAGGAGAAGACGGCGGTTACCGGCTAAACTTGAAAACTCCCTGACCCGCGTGTTAGAAACAATCATCAGATGGAATTTTTGCGAGCCAATTTTCACCCGGGATCAAGTTACAGAGGCACTTTTAAACCCGATCATACCACATCATTTTTAAACGGCATTTGAATAGTAAACTCGGTAAACTCACCTTCTTTTGTTTCAACCTTTAATTCTCCGCCGTGAGCCTTTATAATATCATAGCTTATGGACAATCCCAGCCCGGTTCCCTGCCCGGTAGGCTTGGTGGTGAAGAATGGCTGGTATATTTTATCAAGTATTTTTTGCGGGATTCCCCCTCCGTTATCTCTCACTGAAAGTTCAACCAACCGATCCCCCCTGGCCAGCGGGGCAGAAAGAAGTTTGGTAGTAATCGTCACGGTAGGTTCATAGCCTTCGGGATTGGTTTTCTTTTTTTCGTTAACCGCGTAAAAGGCATTGTTAAGCAAGTTTAGGATCACGCGGCCGATCTCCTGCGGATTGATAGTTAACTTCCCGATGGCCGCATCAAAATGGGTTTCCGTCACTACGTTAAACGATTTATCCTTCGCCCGCAAACCATGATAAGACAACCGTAGGTATTCATCCGCCAAAGCATTTATGTCAGTTAGTTCTTTGGCGCCGCTGCTGGCTCTGCTATGCAGCAGCATGCCTTTTACAATGGCGTCGGCACGCTTGCCGTGATGATTGATCTTTTGTTCATTATCTTTGATGTCAGCCGCAATGGCTAATGCCTCATCTATGTTCCCTGCTTTTAGTTCGCCTTCCAGCTCGCCGATCATTTCGGCATTTACGTCGGAGAAATTATTCACAAAGTTCAACGGGTTTTGTATTTCATGGGCTATGCCCGCAGTAAGCTCGCCCAATGAAGCCATTTTTTCGGATTGAATGAGTTGGTTTTGCGCGGCCTTTAACTCCTTAAACGCTTTGTCAAGGTCATCCCGTTGCGCTTCGATTTCCTCCTTCTGCTGCATCACTTCCTGGGTGCGCAACAGAACTTTATGTTCAAGTATCCGTTTTTCATTTACCAGTTGAATTGAGCGAAAACACCATATAAGGCCTGCAAGCAAGAATAAATAAAGCACATAAGCCCACCAGGTTCGCCACCAGGGCGGCGTAACGATAAAACTTAGGCTTGCCGGCATGTTCCAGGTATTATCGGCGTTCCGGCTTGTTACTTCAAAAGTGTACCTACCCGCCTGAAGGTTTGTATAGTCTGCGGTGGAGGTTTCGTCCGTTACATCGCTCCATTTTTTATCAGCCCCAATTAATTTATACCGGTACGATGTTGTTTCATGTGGGGTTAAATTTAAATTGGAGTAGCTAAACCGGATATTGTTTTGATTATAGGGTAGCTGCAAATCAGTTGGAATGTTATCTGGACCAGTAACCTTATTCCACTTTAAACCAATCTGCCCGGTATAGCCGTTGTTTAACGGCATTTCTCCATTTAAAAAATAGCTCTCGCCGTTTTGCTCCCAAAGTGTATCCTTTTGAGAGGTTTTAACCTTTGTGGTGTCGAGAAAATACATTGAATGGTCATTTACGCTTATTCCGGAGATATATGGAGTTGATTTAAAATCGTCTTTTTTAGATAAATTCAAAACAGTTATGCCGCTGTCTCCCCACAAATACAGACCATCCCTCGTAACCAGATCAGTTTGTTCATATTCTGTAAATTTATTGATCCTAAAAGATTCTGCCTTCCATTTTCTGTTAGAAGATAAACCATTTGCCGGAGGCGTTATTGCTGTTATCCCGCCGTTTGTACCTGCATAAACGCATCCGTTGCGAATTGACAAAGAAGACAACCCGTCATTGACAAGCCCCTGACTTGTGGAGAAAGAAATCAGCGATTTATGGCCCCGATCAACAATGTAGATACCTTTATCAGTGCCCATCCATATGTTCCCTTTGTTGTCAGGCAACAAAACGTCCACGTTTTTTAAGCCATTGGTATTTTCTAAATATTGAACACTCCATGAATCGGGATCGATGACGCCGACCCCAAGCGGCGTATTGATCCAAATCCAGCCTTCCTGATCGATGCACACATCGTGCACCTGGCCATCAACAAGCCCCTGGTCTTTCCCAAGGTGTTTTATCGTTTGGTTTTTGAGGTCGTAAACATCGACCCCGTCATTTAAACCCACCCACAACCGCCCTGCCTTATCAGCCCCCACCAAAGTTATTGTCTTATTATTGAAGACTTGTTTTGTGCCAAGGTGCGTTATTGTACGCCTTAATGAGTCAACTATATCCAAACCGCCGTTGGTAACAATGAAAATTCTATTATTTATTTCATTTATGGTGTTTGTCGAGTCATTTAGAAGTCCCTGTTTAGTGCCTAACAGCTTGCTTGTTCCGTTTTTAAGATCCAGAATATTAATGCCGTGAAAAACGGTCGCATCCCAAATCAGGCCTTGCCGATCTTCTGTTAAGGAGTTTACGATTTCCTCGCCAATATGGTCAACCACTGTTTTATTGTCGCCAAACATGTTCAGTCCATCAACAGTTGCTATCCATACCTGGCCTTTGTTATCCTGTTTGATGTCTATAACATTGTTTGAAAGCAGACCTGTAGTTTTTTTAAGGTTCATAACTAAGCGCTTTTCGGGGTCTATTATTTCTAACCCGTCAGCAAATGAGCCCATCCATAGGCGGCCGTGCTTGTCGATCAATAAATTTCTAGCCAGATCTTGTCCGTGCAATTGCGCATCCCTGATTGTTTCAATGGTATTATTTCGAACGTCTACTATGTTGAACACCCCACCTCGCAATTCTACCCACACACGCCCCATATTGTCGCAAATTAGCCCACCTGTTTCGTTTGTTTTTAAGCCGTACATTTTGTCCAGGTAGCTGATTTTTTTATTCTTAAGGTCAATTATATCTACCCCGCCGTTCCATGAACTGATCCATACCTTATCGTCCTTATCCTTCGTAATTCCCCAACAGGTGTCGGCAATCAGGCCGTGTGCCTTGTCCAGTTTTTTAATTGTTTGTGTTTTAGTGTCGATGATAACTATACCATCTTTGGAGGTTAGCCATATTCTCTCCTGCTTGTCCTGCATAAATTGGTGAGTACTCAAATGGTCAGGACCTTGATTGGCGCCTAACCTTTTTAGTATTCCATGTTTGGGAATTATCTCCGTGACGCCGTCGTCATAACTATTGTACCAGATATTTCCCTGGTTATCCTGCATCATGTCCCAAACAAAAGTTTTAGTAAAAGTGTCCGGCACATATAATAAAAGATTTTCCCCATCGTACCGATAAATACCCTGCCCGGTGGCGATCCACAAAAACCCGTCCCGATCATTCAGCAAATGAAATACGGCTATACCTGCGGTGCTCTGGTCAACACCAAATCCCAAATTCAATAAATTCCCATTTTTAAATAGCAGTTTGGCCCCCTTTATCAGTTTAGGCGGCGGCAAAATATAGGTTTTAAATTTTAGCGGATGTGATGAGAGCTTATCAATATCCAAATCTTTTGAGGGCAGGGAGTTGTAATCAAATTTGGTTTCTTCAGCCGGGTATCTAAAGGGCTTAAAACCTGCGGTATAATAAGGCTGCTCCGGCAGCTTATCCCAGTTTAATTTGGCGACGACCGGCGCTACTTTCACTGCTTTAACAGCGCTCCAGTCTATCTTTTTTGCTTTACTGAATTTTAGAGGCTGGATAACGGGCTGCGCAAACTCAGTCGGAGGCGGCACATCGATGGGAGAGGGGTGATTACACGATGCGAGGGCCATCCCGAGTCCAACCGGGATGGCGATAAGAAGTGCGTAGGTTTTCAGCCGGTTACTCATTGTGAGGATCGGTAGTTCAAATTGGTTACAATATAGCGATTGTTATCTGCAAATATTTAATAATCAGCCTTATAAATACTCAAAATAAATTCCCTGCCGGGACCAAACTTATTTTACCCTTTTGAACTCACCATCCCGGCCTTTATTGATCAAAATATGTCCTGTGGTTTCATTGTAGGTGATAAAATATTTATCAATCAAGCGGTTAAGGCATTTTATATTTTGATGGCGTATATGCCCTGATTAGCCGCTGTTTCCAAGCCCTTTTGTGTCTGTAAAGATTAAATTACGGATTTAAGTCTCTCTCAACTGCGTTTAACTATCCTGTTTATTATAATTTCAATCTTCTATTTTATCGGCTTTAATTCCTGTTACGAATTTTTATACAGACATTTATTGCCTTACACAAGCTAATCCATGCGGAACTACAATATTCACCCGGGCGCATTATTACTGTCGGCCCTGGTTCTTTCACTCGCAATATTTTCCTTCGCTTATCGGCGTCAAAGGCCGGTGGCTGCAACCGGAACCCGCAATTGCCTCATCGTGTCGGATATCCATTTCAGCCCGCTTTTGGGTTCATCCGAAAAGGATACGGCATTAAAAAGAAAGCTGCTGGCCTGGTCGCTTGACAACTGGAAAGTTTATTTTGAAGGCAAGCCGGCAGAGATGCAGATGGATTCGAACATGCTGTTCAAAGACGCGAATTATGCCATTTTGGAGTCGGCCGTGGCCAATATGAAAAGGAAGCTTCCGAATCCGGCATTTATCGTAATTGCGGGTGATTTCATCTGGCATAATGCAACGCCTGCCGACTCTTTGTTAAAAAAGAAAACCATCCAATTTATCGCGAAGTTGTTCAAGGAGAATTTTCCGGGAACCCTGATCGTCCCTGCAATGGGGAATAATGATACCTATGGAAACGATTACGATTTGCAGGACCCCAAATTTTTGAACGATTTTGCCGACGCCTGGGCACCAAACCTGCTGCGGACTTCTGGTGATTCACTCAAAAAGAACGGCTATTATTCCTGTGAACAGGGGAATCTGAAATTCCTGGTGATGAACAGCGCATTGCTGTACGCAAATGGCAATCATCCCGATACCGCTGCTTTTATGCTCAAATGGGTAAAAGCCAGCCTGGCCGGCGCCAATGGCAAGAATGTTTGGATAGTTATGCATATACCGCCCGGTGTTAACGGCTATAACGGGCAGGATTTTTGGCGAAAGGAATACGCGCGTGATTTTGTAAACACCGTAGCGAAATATTCATCCACGGTAAGATTCGTGATTTGCAGTCATATTCATTTCGATGATTTTAAAGTGATCTACAGCAGGGGGAAAAAACCGGCGCCGGTATCGTTTATCCGGCTTGTCCCTTCCGTTTGCTCCAATCATGGTAATTACCCTTCATTTGAAGTGGCCAGGCTCAGCAGCACCGGCGACAGTATAATAAACGAAACGAGCTGGTATCTTAACCTGTCGAAGGTTAGAAGAGGGATTCCACCGCGGCTGGTGCCCTGGGCAGACAGCATCAACCTGAAGAATAACTTTAAATTGAAGGAAATCAGTGCAACAGGCTTTTCAGAGTTGATCAATACGATTAAAACTGATAAAACAGGGCAAGCGATAAAAAGCTATGCTAACTTTTACGACGTCGGCTCGCCCATCGGGGTGCTTACGATTAATAAGGATACCTATTTGAAGTATTTGAAGGCGGACTCGTTGAAGGCGAGTCAGTAGCCAGTTCGCAGTTATCAGTTCTCAGCTATGCCGAACGTAAGGCTGTAGCAGTGGACCTGTCGTATTGAAACAATTTAGCAGTGTTTTTGGTTATTAATCCAAAGAAAACAAAGATATGTGGCACGAAACCGATAATAAACTCTACAAGGCTTTTAAATTTAAAGACTTTTCGGAAACGTTTGCCTTTATGACGCGGGTTGCGTTGCTGGCTGAAAAACACGACCATCACCCCAACTGGACAAATACCTACAACAAGCTCGAAATCTGGCTGAATACCCACTCCGCTGGAGATAAGGTAACCGACAAAGACCGGCTGCTTGCCAGCGAAATTGACGCCCTGACACAATAGTCTTAAAATTTCACATTTTTTGGATTTCTGCTCCGTAATTGCGTAATTAGTTACGTAATTTATTATGCATATGGATTTTTATCAAAATATTGGAAAAATGGCTTTGGGGAGCCGGCTGCGGCGCTTGAGTGAATTACTAACCGACCAGGCCGCCGAGGTGTACGCAATGTATGGGGTGGAATTGGCGCCGAAATGGTTCCCGGTATTTTATGTGTTGTCGCTGAATGGCGAGATGTCCATTTCACAGATTGCTCAGGAGATTGGTCATTCACATCCGTCGGTAAGTACGATCGTGAAGGAAATGCAAAAAAACGATGTTGTGGTAAAAGCAGGGAACCGAGTCGACAAGCGGGAAAACTATGTACGGCTCAGTGAAAAAGGATATAAAATAAACGAACGGGTTCAGGCGCAATACCGTGACGTGGAGGGGGCAATTGAAAAAGCAATGTCCCAAACGCAAAATAATATTTGGCGCGCTATGGAAGAATGGGAATATTTATTGAACGAAAAGAGCTTATTGAAACGGGTGCGAGATGAAAAAAAAGTACGCGAAAGCAAGGAAATAAGGATTGTGGATTACCATCCTCAATACAAACTATCCTTCCGCCAATTGAACGAAGACTGGATACAGCAATATTTTAAGATGGAGCCAGCTGACTACAAATACCTTGATCACCCGGAAGAAAATATTATTAATAAAGGTGGGTATATACTGTTTGCCCTGGTCGGCGATAACCCGGTTGGCGCCTGTGCATTGATCAAACTGGATGATAAAACATTTGAGCTGGGTAAAATGGCCGTATCTCCTGCTTTAAAAGGAAAAGGGATCGGGACACTTTTAGGCGACGCGGCAATTGCGAAAGCAAAACAAGCAGGGGCGGGGAGGCTATACCTTGAAAGCAACACCGTGCTGAAACCCGCGCTAAACTTATACCAGAAGTTGGGTTTTAAAAGGGTGGTTGATAAGCCCTCGCCCTATGAAAGATCTAACATCCAGATGGAATTGATCCTTTGATTTTTTGAAGTGATTGGTGAGTGGTGAATGCCGTTGCTTTGAGCATTTGACCTCAATTCTGCGTGTAAATACGGATTAGAATGTACAGGAATGATGAGAAAGTAAACAAAGTGCTTGATGGGGCAAAACTTTTTGATTGATGGGGATGCCGTTTTCAATTTTGTATTTGTAGCTTTGTATTAGATAGGGTATGGTTACAATTGATTCTACGTTAGATGACATCATGAAGTTGGATTTTGATTCAAGGGAAATGCTGTTGGAAATATTGCAGAAGCGTCAGGTAGAGGCCCGGCGCGAGGAAATAGCAAAAGGAGCCAGAAAATCATTGCAGGAGTATGGTTCCGGAAAGTTACAGCCACTTTCTGCAAAAGAGGTTATCGAAAAGCTTAATAGCTAGGGAGATGCCTTTAGCTGGAAAATTAGTGTTATCGAAGACGTTCGAGAAATCATATAAAAAATTTACCGGGAAAAACCAGTCGCTTAAATCTTCGATAGCCTTCGCTTTAAATAAATTGGAACTGGACCCATACCAGCCGTCCCTAAAAACACATAAGCTAAGTGGTAAATTAGCTGCATACTTTGCATGTTCATGCGGCTATGACTGTAGAATTGTTTTTACTATTGAAAACGATTTAGCGGATCCAAATGTCGAAATAATACTTCTATTGGATATTGGCACGCACGATGGCGTTTATTAAAAGCTGGTTAAGCCAACTGCTGTTTCCGCTGCGCCCGTTCCCAAACGGCGCTTTGTTTTTTGGTAAAATACCGGATGATGCCCATCAGCACGGCATAGTTCATCACACAAAAATAATAAGGCACGAATAATGCCTTTATGCGCACCTGGCGTTTTTCCATGATCATTCCCGCTAAGGCAAGGGAGTAAAATAGCAACTGCGCCACCAAAATCGCGCCGTACAATAGACCGCCTGTTTGAACGACTAAAACAACATTAAGCAACAACGCAAGAATAAGAAGGAAAGGAGTAACAGTCCATCTAAGCACCCGGTGGCTTACGTATTGAAACGATAATACCGGGTATTTGAACGGATTGAACAGGGCTTTTAATCGTAGGATGGATTGTATGCCGCCTGCGGCAATCCTTATTTTTCTTTTTAGCTCTTCTTTAACGTTTTCTGATCCTGTTTCCATCGCAAAAGCTTTGGGCTCGTAGACGATCCGGTACCCTTTCGCTGCTATTAGCATCGATATCATAAAATCGTCGAGTACGGTGTCAGCAGGCACATCTTCGTAAAGTGATCGCCTTACGCTGAACAACTCACCGGCAGCGCCCACAACCGAATAAAGCTCCGAATCCCATTTTTTCAGCGTGGATTCATATTTCCAGTAAAATCCTTCGCCGGCTGAACTGGCATCGGCGTTTTCATCAATTTGGACACGTTTTTCACCTGCAACTGCGCCAACCGTTTTATCGATATAGTGCCGGCAAATATTGATCATCGCCTCGGAGTTTAAAAAAGTATTAGCATCTGTAAAAACAACGATCTCCGTGTCGACATGGGCCATAGCCCGGTGTACAGCGGCTATTTTCCCTGCGCGCGTGCCCTGGTATAATAAAGTAACCTGTGGGTAACGCTCGACAATTGAGGTGGTTGCGTCGCTCGAACCGTCGGTAATAAACAATAGCTTTAACTTACCGGCAGGGTATTTCAGCTGCAGGCAGTTTTTTATCTTATCCTCAATAAAATGCTCTTCGTTAAAAGCAGCAACAATAAGGGTGCAGCATGGCAGCAGGTTGCCAATGGGCGTTATTGACGCGGCTTTCCCCCTGATTGCCCGTTTTATTTTTATGATTAAATACAGCAGGATACCGTAGCCGATGAAGGTGTAGAATACGATAAATAGGCTCAGCCAAAAAACTATCTCCATATGATTTACCGGTAACCTAAATTTGTACTGTTCTTGCTATGTGTAAAATTCCACCAAACTGCGTTAGCAAGGGTTGGGATATAATTGTAATTTTTAGCTTTTACGTAACCGAGTACGTTGCGGGGTACAACAAACGCCAAAAAATATAAATAAAATACTGCCTTTTTAAAAACCGGCGCATTTCTGCGCATAAACAGGATGCGGTTGCGGTTCATAAAATATTCTTTGAGCCTGCTTTTTTTACCAACAGATACCGACTCCTTGTGATAAATTACCGCGTTGGTGCAAACCCATGCCTGGTAACCGGCACGCTTGATATGTTCGCCCCAGTCCAGTTCTTCGTAATACAGGAAAAAATTTTCGTTCATCATCCCGGCTTTTTCTATCGCCTGTTTACGCACCATCATCGCCGCGCCATGGCAATACGCTGTCGGCCCCGTGTAGTTATCGTACTGCCCGTTGTCTTCCTCGCGTAAGCCTATGCAGCTATTGCGGCAGGTATAAAAGTTTAAAGGCGTGTAGCCCGCATATTGGATGAGGTTTTTATTATGGAAGTATTTTATTTTTGGCGATACCATCCCAACTCCTGGGCTGTTGTCCAGCACCTTTGTAAGCGTGGCAACAAGGCCGGAGGTAAACTCGGTATCATTATTGACAAAAAAAAGGCAATCGCCGCTAGCCGCTTTGATGCCTAAATTGTTGCCCCCCGCAAAGCCGAGATTGATATCGGAGCGTATGAATTTAACGGCTGGATATTTGGCTTTCCATCCCGGTGTGACGTCGGGCACACTGCCATTGTCAACCACGATGATCTCCATATCATCGGTATGGGATATCGAAGCAAGTAAGTCTTCCGTAACCTGGGGTTGGTTAAAATTTACGGTGATGACAGATAATTTCATTATTCATTTTCGGAAATTCTATCAAGGCATTTCTGCAACTCAATAGCAAACTCCTTATCGTTAGGGGGTGCGAAAATAGTGTTGTGCTCTCCGGGAATGTCATGAACGTTAACTCCTTTAAGTGCAAATTCCCTCCAACCAAGGTACTTAAAATCCGACATATAAAATGTTTTCTTTTTAGCCCTGAACAGGTCGACGGTTATATTCAATGGTTTTTGGTAATAATTCTGCTTTGCCTTTGCGCTGGCCTCGTCAATTTCGTTGTCGTAAGCAAAAAAGCCTTCGCGTTTTTCTTCGGTTCCTTTTATTTTCCACAGGAAGCGGATGAGCCGGCGTTTAATCACCAGCCCCTTGTACTCGATTGTTCTTTTAGGGTCGTTGGCAAATAAAACAAAGCTGTAAAAAAATTGCATCACGAAAAGCGATATTCGGTTGAATATTTTTTTGCCGAACGGGTCGAAGCTATCGGTCTGTTTGGCATAGGTATCAAACACAGCAAGCAGCTTTACGTCTTTACCCATGGCTATCATTTGGCGGGCCATTTCATAAGCGATGGTTCCTCCTAATGAATAACCCGCAAGGGCGTAGGGTCCTGACGGATTTTGGGCGATTATTTCGGAGATATAGTTAGCGGCAATTTCTTCCATTACGTCCAGTGGTTTGTCAATACCATTGAGGCCTCTTGCCTGTAAGCCATAAACGGGTTGATCGTCGTGCATATTCATCGCCAAAGCATTAAATAGCAGCACGTTTAGCCCTGCGCCATGCACAATGTATAAAGGCATTTTGGAACCGGATGGCTTGATAGGAACCAATGATTCCCAGGTGATGGATTTGGCATCCACCTGGAGCCGAAGCGCCAATTTTTCGATGGTCGAATGCTCAAAAAGCGTTGCCAGGGGCAGGCGCAGCCCTGTAGCCTTCTCGATACGCGCCATGATCTGCACCGCAACAAGAGAACGGCCGCCTAACGTAAAAAAATTATCGAGCACACTTATTCTTGGAATGCCCATAACTTCCTGCCATATTTCTGCAAGCTGTTTTTCAACGTCGGTTCGGGGCGCTATAAATTCACCAAAGCGTGTAATTAACGTATAATCGGGTTTTGGCAGCGATTTACGGTCGGTTTTGCCGTTTGGCGTTATGGGTATGGCAGTTAACAAAACAAAATCGTCAGGAACCATGTATTCCGGTAGTACGCTCATCAATGCCTGGTGCCAAATAAAAGTTCGCTTTTTCAGATCGATATTTTCGGGTTTATTGGCCAATACTACATATGCTACCAGCCGCGGATCACCCGGTGTATCTTCCCTCGCAATTACAACGGCTTCCTTTATATCCTCCTGTTTTGCAAGCGCATGCTCAATTTCTTCAAGTTCTATCCGGTATCCGCGCACTTTTACCTGGTGATCTATCCTCCCAAGGCATTGTATTTCGCCGCTTTCGTTCAGTTTGCCCAAATCGCCGGTGCGGTATAATTTGCTGCCTGGAATTGTTGAAAAAATGTCGTTTATAAACCGTTCGTTGGTCAGTTCCTGGCGATTGAGGTATCCCGCGGCAACACCGTCGCCCCCAATATATATTTCCCCGATGGAGCCATCAGCCAGGTTATTCAGTTGTTCATCCAAAATATAAACCTGTGTGTTGGCAATTGGCTTACCGATCGAAATATCCTCGTCACTCTTGATAAGCTTTAAGGTGGACCAGATGGTAGTTTCGGTTGGGCCATACATGTTCCATAGCTCACTGCTCCGCCACGTAAGTTTATTAACCATATCTTTTGGTAAGGCCTCGCCGCCGCACAGTATTTTTATCGGAAGATGGTTTTCCCAGCCTGCTTCCATCATCATCCGCCAGGTGTATGGCGTTGCCTGCATAATGCTGATATTTTCATCCTTAACCAGGTCGAGTAAAAGGCGGCCGTCTTTCGATGTTTCAGCGTTGGCGAGTATAAGCTCGGCGCCACTAATTAACGGCAGGTATAATTCCAGCCCGGCTATATCAAACGAAACGGTGGTTACAGCTAATATTCTATCTGCTGAAGTCATGCCTGGTTCCTTCTGCATGCTCAGTAAGAAGTTGACCAGGTTGTAATGCCTTATCTGAACGCCTTTTGGCTTCCCTGTAGACCCGGAAGTATAAAGAACATAAGCCAGTCCCTTACTGCTAAAATCAATTTCAGGTTCTTCCGCGCTATAATTGTCAAGTTCGGCTAATGCATCTTCAATTAATATCTCCTTTGCATTCGACTGAAATTGCTTTTGATATTTTTTGGAGGTTAACAGTACTTTAGCGGCGGAATCTTCCAGCATAAATTCTATGCGGTCCTTTGGATATTCAGGGTCGAGCGGCACGTAGGCAGCCCCCGATTTAAGGATAGCGAGCAGTGAAATCACCATCTCCGGCGATCGATCGAGCGCCAATGCTACTATATCACCGGTTTTGATACCATTGTGGATCAATAGCTTTGCAAGCTTATTCGAATTTTCGTATAAGAAGCGGTAAGTAAATTGCCGCTCATGGAATTTAATAGCAACCTTTTCCGGACTTTGTTTCGCACATTTATTGAGAAACCACGGGAGGGTTTTGTCTTTAGGATACTTTGCGGAAGTGTTGTTTAAACTGTTTTGTTCGATGTGCACCTGGCTATTCATTTGTTTTAAGATGGTTCCTTCAAATGTCATCCTGTGAAAGCTAGGGGTATCAATTAAATCTGTAACAGGAATGTTACTTTGTACGGTTTATTCTGTGTTATGGATATGCTGTGTATGAATAAATTTTTTGTTAGCTCCCTTTAATTTAAACAGAAGCAAAAACATTGTTACAAATATCATTGGCACCTTTAAAGCAGCGCCCCAAAAATCCTCATTTATAAGATTGGCCGGTATGGCAACTAAAATCGCGGCATAACAGCAAAGCGTTGCGGCCAGCCATAAAGTCCAGCCCGGCCCGATACCTGGAGTTGCCAGCGAGATAAATAACATTAAAGGCATAAAACCAAGCATCATTACCCGCGGCAGTATCGATAATTGATATATCTCATTTACATAGTCAAAGTTGCCACGTAACAGTGCTTTAAAACTGGTGAGGCCGTACTTTTTAAGCAGGTTAAATTGCGCCGAGAGCCACCTGCGCCGCTGTTTTTTAAACATTTCGGGATTGCTCACCTTTTCATCATAGATCAAAGCGTCTTCTGCGTAGGCTACGGAAACACGGTCATGAGTCAGCAGTATGCCCATTTCCTTATCAAAGCCGCCCACAGCATCAATGCGTAGCATAACATCCTTGAATAAATTGTACTCCAGGGCCATACCCGACCCTATAATTGCCGCCGACAAATCAAACACCCGCTGCGATTTCCGGAAGATGTGGTTATTTACTTCTTCACTCACCGCATCAAGTATAGCAACCTTTGTGTTGGTGTTTTTTGCCAGGCGATGGCCCTGGACAACTTTGTTGCCGGCCTGCAGGTAATCGTTAATGCGGTAGAGAAAATCAGGAGCTGCTATATTATCAATGTCAAATACAACCGCGGCGTCATAGTCGTCGCATGTGTTTTCAATTGCTTTGTGCAGCGCTTTTGATTTGGTGCTGTTTTCAAATACCACTTCCAGCACCTGTATCGGCATTTTCTTCAGTTTTGCAATTGTTTCCGGTTGCAGCGAATCAGCAATCACGCAAATGTGAAAAAGGTGCTTGGGGTAATCAATAGTTACCGCGCTGGCTGCGGAATTGAGAATGATCTCATCTTCTTTATAGGAGCAAATGTAAATAACAAACTTGGCCAGCTTGCTGCTTTTGGCAGGAGTTTTAACCCTGATCAATTTCCCCGAGATTGAAAATACGAATAGGTATAAACTGTAAACCCCGAGGTACACAAAAATCAAAGTTGTAATGGCCGAAGCGATGAATCTGATGATCTCCATAAGTTAACGGGGATTTATACGGTTGTACCCGTTAAATTGGTGGGTTTTTTTTGATTTTTTGCAAAATAGGATCAAATGGTGCTTAGTTTATGATCAAGGGATGCTCTCAGGAGCTTTTTTACTTCAACCGCGCGGTGTTCCCAGGTGTTATCGGCTGCTACTTCCAATCGTTTTTGCATCGAAGGTTCATCGTCATTCAATGCCAGGTCAAGCGCTTTTGAGAATTCCCTGATGTCTTTACAATAGAATACAGTTTCACCGGTAAAGTCCTTTAAATCAGGATTGAAATCGGTTGAAACAACCGGCTTACCCGATCCCAGGTACTCAAAAAGCTTCAGGGGGAAAATATTGTTGCTAACCTCGTCTTTCTTAAAAGGAATAATGGCAACGTCGAAGCCTTTTAATACAGCCGGCATCAGCTCGTATGGTACCGGGCCTTTGAAATGCACGTTTGGCGCTGTATAATCTGCCTCATTTGCATAATACTTATCAACCGGGCCGATAAAAACAAAGTTTTTATCCTTATTTGAACTGATCAGGCCTTTTACCAGGTCATAGTCTATCCTTCGTTCTATATTGCCAAAGTACCCGATAATAGGTTTTTTTATTCCGGCCAGGATGTCCGCGATTTTTAGTTCGGGATCAAGTGCTTTTTGGCTGTGGCTGATGTTAGCAGCATTCGGGCTGAAAAATGATTGTTCGTTCAGCAGCCGCTTTTTGTTACTCAATTCTTTACTGGTCGAGATCACCATATCAACATCCTTTACCAGTATATCTTAGGATACCAGGCCATGCCTTACCTGGTAGGGCTCAATTAACGGATCTACACAGTGATATACCGTCAGAACCGGGTCAAGTTGCTTATGCAACGACGGAAATGCGACGTTGTAGGAATTGATATAAATATAGTTCCTGATATCTAAATTCCTGATCACCTTTTTTAGCCGGTTGCCAACTATCTTTTCGTTTATTTTTAGCGCAAGCCTGTATAACCAGCCCTCCGGAAGCATATTTATTGAGGGGACGGGAGGTGTTATAATTATTTTGAGGTTCGGTATTTCTGTTTCAATTATACTATTGGCCGACGAAAAAAAGTGCGCCCGGCGATTGCGGTAACTAGCCGTATTCCGTGATGTAAAGTAATCCCGCCAGGTATAAGGCCTGTCGACATAATACACGCGGTTGTCTTTTGCCAGGTGTTTTGCAAGGATGAAGTTGGTTGATTCCAGCGGACTATCATACTGCATTTGAGAAAAAAAGATAATATTTTGTTCCTTAAGGCTCATCTTAAAAAAATTAGGGGCGGATCGGATTCATAAAACAGGTAAAAAATATTATTAACGCGAATCAATCCCGCACATGCGGGAAAGACAAAACAGGATAAGCAGGTAAATTCCAGCCTGGCTCCTGGCTCTTGGTTCTTGACTCTCCTCGGGCTTTCCTCTTTCATCCCAACCCTTCATCCTGCCACTGCTACTGTCACTGCCACTTTCTCCCTGGCTCTTGGCTCTTGATTCTCATGATCAACCATTCTTGGCGCCCAGCCGATTGATCAGGGCCACAGTAACCAATTTAGTTTCAACCATTCCCAGTTTGAAAATGTCGTGTATTTTAAATTTTAAATTCTTTTTAAGCACCCAGTAGCCATAAACAATTCCGGCAAGGAATGTGAAAATAGAAGACAGTGCAACACCATATAAGTTGTGTGTTATATAGATCCCAACGAAATCGCCCACCACATTTACAACCAGCATCAGCACAACCTTTATCAGGTTGATATGCGGTTTATTTAGTAAGTCAAGAGTGATGCCAAAAAACCGGTCAACAGGCAGCAGGATTGCGAAACTCATAAATATGCGGAAGACATTAGCCGCATCGGAGTGAACAAACTTTGATCCCCCGATTATTTCAATCACGAAATCAGCGGTAAAAAATGCGACCAGCGACACCGGGATCAACAGAACAGTCAATATCCCGGCATATTTTTTCATTATGTGGGTCATATATTCCTCGTCATTGCGTTGCAGCGCGGCTGACATAGCAGGAAGGGCAGTGGCTATAAAACTCCTCAAAGGTATTTCAATTACTTCCATCAGGCGCTGCGGCAGGTAATATACCGCAACGATGGCTGGGTCGACGAACATAAATTTAATAATGAAGGTGTCGGAGCCCCGCAGCAAATACGAACTGATGGAAGTGAAAACGCTGTATTTTCCGAAATGTACCAGCTGCATAATGCAAGCCCTGGTTTTTTTGGGGATAGACTGAATTTTGGCCCACCCGGTTGTCACTGAAATAAGGCTGGTTAAGATGGCCGACCAGCAATAAGCATAGATAATAACATGGAAGTTGGCTTTATGAAGGATAATTAATATTATTATTGATATAAAGAAAGTACCCTGCCCGATCAGCTGCAGGATAAAAATTTGGTCAAATCGTTCTTCGGCCTGCAAAACCCATAGTGCAATGCTGGAAGGAAGGGTGCTGAAGAAAATGATGCTGAACCACTTGGCTATCATCCCCGCAGATGTGTCCCGGCTGAAGAAAAAATAGATAAACAGGCTTAAAAAGCCCAAAGCTAACGTAAGCAATGTGGCCACAAACCATGTTGAACCGACAACGTTTGTTTTTCTGTCGTTTTCAGCACCGGCGTATAATTTAACCATCGACGTTTGTAGGAATCCCGCCCTGAAAAAGTTCGCCAGGGTAAAGGTTATCAGGAATAATATCCAGTTACCGAAATCAGGCTCCGACAAGTTGCGGGCGAGCAGCGATACGGAGACCATCCCAACCAAGGGCATTACTGCATTGCTGGCTAAAGACAGGGTATGTTTGTTGACTAAATTTTTGAAAAATCCCATTATACCTTCAACCAGTTGTTTGTTTTAAAATCGTATTTCTTTATTACACGAGCCGGGTTTCCTACGGCTACACTAAATCCGGGGACGCTTTTGGTTACCACGCTCCCCGCACCAATGATGGCATGTTTTCCGATGGTAACGCCGGCTGTAACAACAGAATTGGCGCCTATCCATACGTTGTCTTCCACAATTATTTCATTTGTAACCACTTTTTGAAGCCTTGGCGGCATGGTAACGTCTTCATATCCGTGGTTTAAACCCGATATCACGATGTTTTGCGCTAGCATTACATAATCGCCGATTTTAACAGGGCCAATGATCACGTTCCCCAATCCGATGCCCACATGATGGCCAATGAGCACGTCGCCAACGCCGTTGTTTATCGTCGCAAAATCTTCGATAATGCTTCTCTCTCCGATCGTAAATTTATTAAAGGGGAAAAGGTCCAGCCTTGCGCTCCACCTGATCTTAACCCCTTTGCCTCTTTTATGAACAAATCGGTTAACAAATAAACGTACCCATAGTCTTGGCCTGGCCTGCCCCGGTGGTATCAATAACCAGTGCGCAAATTTTTTAATTCCGGGGTTTGATTTAATGATCTGCTGCAGGGACATACATTTACTATTTACCAGGCTTAGCCACTATCGGGCTATTGCCGTTTTTGGCTGCCTTTGTTCAATGTCCAGTCGCATGGTTACGTTTATAAGCGCGAGCGCCAAAAAGTATAAAATATTTGTGGGGTATTGTACGGTAGATTGCTGTGGATAGTTACCGATATCGAGGGCGAAAATAATCAATACCATTGCCAGGCAATAACTTTTCAGTTCGGGGTCTTTAATTAAATAATAATAGGTAATGCCTTTGTATAGCACGACGAAGTTAAACAGGCAAAAGATAAACAGGCCCACGTAACCCAATTCAACGGCGATCCTTACGTACCCGCTATCAGGCGGGAACTTAGCGAGGTAGGAATTCGGTGCAAAACGTGCCCCCCAAATTCCCACGGAACCCAGGCCGCCGCCGATAGGATGGGCCAATATATATGGTTTGATGCGTTCCTGGTTTTCGGCCCTTGTTTCAAAAGACCGGTCATGCGTTGGTTTAAACGCGCTCTGAAACCTGGCTATGGTGGGGTTCCGGGTTGGCACCATTATCATAAATGCAAGACCTAGCCCAACAAAAATTGTCACGAAAAATAGCCTTATATTGAAATTCAAAATTACCACCATCACCAACGCCGCCGGAACTATAACGTAGGATGAGCGGGTGCCGGAATATAAAAGGGTCATGAAAAAAAAACTGCCGATCAGTCCCAGTATGATTTTTTTCATTTTGCTTATCTTGCTCAAAATAAGCGATATACAAATCAAACACCCGGATACCATATTGAAGGCAAATACTACAGGGTCCGAAAAAACCCCCCACTTACGCAGGTGGCCGCCAATAAACAGCAGTTGGAACCGGCCAGGCTCCCTGTTCAGCCATATATTTTCAAAAGAGAACAAACCGAACTGTTCCTGCTGAAAGGCGGCAAGCGCTCCGATTAATTCAAGTACGAGAAGTAATTTGATCAGAAATCTTATATACTCCTTTGACCGGATGTGATAAAGAAAAATGAAGTACATCAGCATGATAAATGCTATCGTCCGCACGGTAAAAACCCATTCCAGTATGGTGGGCTGCTCGGGATTGATAATCTCAAATATGTTATATCCTATCCAAATAAGTACAAAATAGGTTATCGAATTTTTAAAGTAGCTCCAGTCGTGTTCCTTTTTCTGTCGAACAAAAAAGCCAAGTATCAGTAAGTATGTCACTGCGTCTAAAACCAAACCGATGGGAGTCGGTTCGGGTAAAAATCTCGAAGATTCATTAACGAAGAAGGAGAGGAGTATCAGAATTACCATACCCGAATTCGGGTGGGCCACAACAGCATACGCAACAGGGATCGCGATGACGCCGCAAAGGATAATAATACCAAGTACATAGCCCTCCCGCGCTACCACGAAACTCACGGCCAACGAACTAACCAGCAGAAATAGGATAACTATCGGGGCGCTGAGCTTTTTTAAAATTATCCTATGCCAGAAGGTTTTTCTGTAAGCTTTTCCGTCGACATCACTGTTCAGCATCCGGGTAATCAAAAAATTAAAAAAACAGAATTTTAAAAAACCACACAAAAACACTCACAAAGGCAGCGGCTATAGCAACAACGTAGCTTATTTTTTGAATGGTACTTAACTCACTAAAAGGATTTGTATCTTGTTTGTGGTCAACTCTCATAGTGCAAATTCAATACGACATTGCCGGGCTTCACTCACTAATATGGCATATTTATTTACTTTTTCTTTTTCTCCAGTTTGGTTTTGTTTAAAATCCACCCGGCGAATTTTCTGTTAAGATGTTTTAAATAGTCCACATACTGCTCCTGTGAACGGGATAAGACCTTATCGGCTTCAAAAACAGCTACCACCTTATCGGAAAACAGTATCCACTCTTTTGAAAGGTTTAAAGAGTCTAGTGGAGGCAGGTCGATTAACACGATATCGTAGCGCGACCGCAAATCGCTAAAATCATCCAATATTTTTTTCTCGTCGTTAATTTCCAATAACGTAATATCTCCGCCGCGGTTGCCTATTACACTGATGGCGCTGCCGTCCCGTTCGATATAAGTCGCGTTTCTGAAATAATCCTCGGCAAACACTTTTGGCTGGATAGCCTTGCTGATGGTTGGATTGTTAAAATTACCATCGATCAACAGCACTTTTCTGTTAATTGCCGAATAGGCATATGCTAAACTGGTTGCCACTAATGTTTTTCCTTCACCCTCGCCGAGGCTCGTTATTGCTAAAACTTTTTGCCCTTTAAGCTCCTGGTCTATCTCAAATCTTACCGAGCGCAGCAGCTCCTTGAAATCCTTCATCTTCTGGCGGTTCTCGACATCCCAAAGTTTCCTGAGATCGGGCGCATGGCCATGGATCAGGTTTAATGACCCTAACAACGGCAATTGAGTTTTATTGACCAGGTCGATGGGAGCTTTTATATTGTCGTCGAGATAGTACAGCACAAATAACACCAGGAGGCAGATGAACAGGCTGATGACGCCGGATAAAGTGATAAGTAAGGTTTTTTTCGACGGTTCGGCGGTGTTTGCAGTCGCGGGTTCAACCTGGCTAAGGTTTATAGAGAATTTTGATTGCAGGTTGAGCGCATTATATTTACTAAGCACATCCAGGTATTCCTGGCTGGCCACTGTAATGTCCGATTCGTATGTTTTTATGATGGCATCAAACGGTACAAGGCGTGCTTTTTGGGCATCAAGATCAGCCAACTCCTTGTCAATGGCCGAAACGCTGTATTTGGCAAGATCGCGCGACACTTCAAGCGTCATTTTTTGCCTTACAAGGTCATCCTTTGCAACAAGCGGGTTGGTAATGTACTTGTCAGAACCATTGTTGATCTGGTCGGCAAGTTGCTTTTGCAGAGAATCTATCGAGGCCTTATAATGGGGGTTAAAGCCACTGTGTACATACAGGTCGTTTAATGTGTGTAGTTGTTGTTCAGTGTTAGTAATCGCGGAATTGTAATGGCTTATGGAGGATTCGATATAAGCACGATCCTTGGGCTCGAAGCGGCTGTCAATATTAGCTATTGCGCCATCATACGCCTCAATATCTTTTTCAGCTTGTATCTTCTTGGCTGTATAATCCAGGATCTGAGCGTAGATAGTGCGCGATTGTTCTTCGAGATTTAATATGCCATTCTTGATCTTATATTCCTGGAGCGAGTCCTTTTTTTGATTCAGTTCATTTCTTTTTTCAACCAGTAAATTCGATAAGAAATTAACTGCGTTGGTTTCAGTTTGTTTAACGTTTGTCGTATAGTAGTTCAAAAACTCCTTGCAAAGTGTGTTTACGACGAGCGCCGAAAGCTCGGGATTGTCGGATGTATAAGTAACAGTTATAAAATCACTTTCCACATCACGCTCTATAACTAGGTTCTTACGGAGCGACCGTTCATCATACCCCATTGAAATAAGAAGGTCGTTTAGCCCGCTTTCGTCCTTGTCATACAACGAAAGGGGTTCGCCATTCTGCAACTTTTCCTTAAATACGGTAACAGCATGTTCTACCGCCGGCTTGCTTAGGTTTTTAAATTGATGGTTAAGTTTATGAAAGGGAGCGGGACTGGTGAGGTCGTGAATAATCAATGTGTAAGAAACATTGTCCGTTAATTTTTTTAACTTCAATATCTCCGTAAGGTTATTGAATTCCTGGTTGATAACTTCCTGTTGAGTTGCAGCATTTGCATCCTTATCGAGCACGTGTTTGGACGCATCAACTATGCCGGTTGCAATTTGGGCGGTGGAAATATAGTCGCTCGGGAGTTTTTTTACCAGAAAATATGATCCAACCAGTGCTGCCAGTACAACGAAAATAATTACGAATTTATACCTTCCGACAAGTGAGAAATAAGATGATACTTCCATTATTATTTTACATTCTCCAGCTTGGTGCCTAAAAGTTCTTCGAGGTTGGTTTTGGCCGTAAACACTGCCAATTCTGCCGTTACCCTAAATGAATTTTGGTTGTAAAGATTGGTCAACGCCTCATTGTACACTATATAAGTTGTTTCGCCTCTTTCAAAAGTGTGCTTGAGCTGATTTACAGCAGTAGTGGCATCCTGAACGGCGTTTACCTTGTTACGCAGGTCGGCCTGGGCTGCCACATAAGCGAAATAAAAGCGTTTTACTTGTGCTTCAATCGTCAGATCGTACTGATCTTGTTGGGCCTGGGCAATTTTTACGGCAACCTTTGCATTGTGGATGGCATACGGTTTTTCAAATAAAGTGCCCAGGCTTACTGTCGCCACAAGCTGGACGCCGTTAAAAATGATCGGTGAATTTGCATTTGTCGCTCCTTGCGGACTATAAATATAGGATGCTGAAAAAGCATCGAGCCAGCTAAAACTCTGTTGGTGAAAAGTACTTTCGGCAACATCCACCTGGTCTTGTAAAACCCTCATCTGTGGATAGTTCTTTTTTGCAGTCGCGATCAGTTTCTCAAGATAAGGATAGGAGAGATCCTGGAACATGGTTGACTGGGCATAAGTGTTAACAGTTAAAAGCAAAATAAATAACGAAAGGAAAAAGATCTTGATTTTATTATTCATTTGTTTATACTTTTTCTTTTTGGATCACAGCCGGAAGGGTTTTTGCCAATATCTTCAGGTCGAGCCAAAACGAGTAATTTTGTGCATAAAAATTATCTAACTTTTTTCGCTCACGTTCCGACATATCGGTTTTTCCCCGCTTTGAAATTTGCCACAATCCGGTTAAGCCTGCGGGGCCTAAAAATCGCATCGACCACTCGTTTGATGTAAGCATTTCCGCCTCGTAAACGGGCAGCGGCCTGTTACCAACCAATGACATATCTCCCCACAGGATATTGAATAATTGAGGCAACTCGTCGAGGCTCGAATTTCGTAAAAAATTGCCGAGTTTGGTTATGCGCGGATCGTTCTTAATTTTAACAAATGCTGCTTTTGTGCCTCCATCCTCATTTGCGTACTGATTTTTTGTGGATAACTCAATTAGCATCTTATCGGCGTCCACCCGCATCGACCTGAATTTATAGAAGTCGAATATCTTATAGCCCGTGCCTACACGTTTGCTTTTGTATATTACCGGCCCTTTTGAGCCCAATTTAATGGCTGCTACTATAGCAAGCATCAACGGAGAAAGTATCAACAGCATCGTTCCGGACACCAGTATATCCACTATCCTTTTGCTGGCCGGCATGCGGTACTCAGTATCTACTTCCCTGGATATTTCGATCAGCTTGGGTTTGATCAGCTTGAACTTTACCAAAAAGTTCAAACGTTCGCGAAGGTCCGACATGGAGAATGGGTAGATGTAAAAGTCGTGCACGCGAAGCCGCATGGCATGTAATTTTAGATCTTTGTCGTTCGAAAGAGAAATGAGCACAATGATGAGCCCATTGAATAAAAAATTCTTTTTTAAGCGCTCAACCAGGGCAAAGCAATCACCGTTTTCGTCAACTTCCAGCAGGATAATATCGGGGATGGATAATATCGATTGGTTACCCAGGTATTCTTCGATCCGGTCGATCGAGCTGTTAAATGTTGTGTGAAAATAGGTACCGATCTCCGCATTGACTAAATCTTTCAATTCTAATCCGGCATAGGCGATCCTGGTGTGCGAAACCGCACTTTCATTCCATTCAGTTACTATGGATTCCGTCATAAATGGTTAGTACTTGATTAATGGCAGATTTTAAGGAAGTTGGATTAAAAGGCTTCGGCATATAAGCGTCTACCTGGTAGGGCATAAGGCTTACCTGCTCGTCGAGATCGTGAGCAGCCGACAACATTATTACGGGTATATCGCGAAAGAAACCGCTGATCTTTATATTCTTAATGAATGATTGGCCGTTAAAATAAGGCATCTGGAGGTCGGATATGATGAGTCCGGGCAGATTGCCTTCTTCGAGCCAGGAAAAGGCGTCGATCCCATTATTTCTGACGATGATGTCATATTCCTTTGACAGAATGAAATTAAGAAGCTTCAAAATGCTCAGGTCGTCGTCGACTATAAGTATCTTCCTTTTCATGATTTGCTAGCCTGGTGCTGTACTTTGTTTGATTAGCCCTCATTACGGATTTTTACGTGTAAAGGTTATATTAAACAGGTAACAAATGCGATTATTCGGTATTTAGACGCACTTTTTGAGCAATTGCTTTACAGCGTCCGGTAGGTACGCCAGGGTAAATTATTAATCCGTCAGGGTGCATTAAGCTATCCTGACCGGGGCAGTTTATTACACCTTGAATGATGATTGGATCTTAGTTTTTTGGAACCACAGCCAACTGAACGTCAGCCTTTGTTAGTTGATGATCGGTAATGTACCTGCCTAAAATCGCGGAAAACTCTTCGGAGCCTGTTTTATTTAAATGGAAAACGTCGGCAAATTTCTCAGGATGGTAATTGAAACGCGCATCCGAGGAGAAATCAAGGAAGGTAACGTTTGGGTAAGCTTTAGCCATGTTTGAAATGATGTTTTTTTCTATGGTTTGGTTATCCAGGTAAAACGGGTCTTTTAAAAGTGTGGGTGATATAACTACGAGCGTTTTTACACCTTTTGCAGCGGCGCTATCCAGGAACTGCCTGTAATAACCCACCGCTGCTTGCTCGGCAACTTCCGGCTTATTTCGAATAGTGGCGTATCTCGAGGTCATTCTTTCGAGGTAATCGTCCATTTCGGCTTTGTCCATTACCCCATCGAGCGGCAGGTAACCATTTTCGTCTTTTTTTTCCGATCCGGGAAAAAGGGCATTCGTCGCAAGTATAAAAAGAGAAGAATTGTAGGGGTAAGTTTTCGAAAATAGCTTGTACTTTTCAAACCTGCTTGCCTGGCTGATATAGTTAACCAGCTCCTTATGCTGCTGGCAGTAGGGCAGCAGTATGGTCAGCCGTTCGTATTTGATTTTGTCGGTTCCCAATTCCCTTGGGGCGATATCAAGTATAAGCAGCTTTGGACGGCAACGCTTCAATGTCACGTCTTCCACAGCGGCACAATAGGGGATCATTAAACCATCGCGCCCGGAATTGTAGCAGGTTAAACCGGTTGTGCTTGAAATAATTGGCGACGAATAATCGCGAACCGCCCTTGAGCTGCCGAAAATAATAATATCTTGTTTCGCGCTGTCCACGGCATAGGTCGTCTGGCTGAACTGCCCAACGCGCTGCGCGAAATATATTTTTTTGAATGCCAAGCCAAGCCCCCGGTCAATTAAAACCAAAACCGCAAAGAAGATGATCAACCTCAAAAGGAATTTTTTGTACACGCTTTTTTGCATTTAAAATTGAAAATAAATGAATTGGCCGCCGTTGAAAACGCCAAGTATCAGTATTAAAAATATGGTAAAAGCCAGCGCGCCCCACCTCACAACAATGTTGCGCGAATTGAACAGGTTCAGCTTCCCCGGGAAATATTCCATTTTGTACTCCACGATAAACAGCAGCAGTATGGCCAGCAGCGAGTGGGCAAAATTACTGATTCCGTCGCCTATAAAAGGTTTCGCCCCAAAGCTTTTCAGGTTACCGATCAGGGTGAAGGCGTCGGATACGGAGTTTGCCCTGAAAAATATCCAGGCAAATGTGACCAGCGATATCGTTATAAAAATGTTGCCGACATACATCAATGATGCGGCAAAACGATTTTCAGGGGTTTTTCGCAAATAGGGCCTTATGGCTACATAAATTACACAGTAAATTCCATGCAGGGCGCCCCAGATGAGGTAAGTATAGTTGGCGCCATGCCATAAGCCGCTAACCAAAAACACGATAAATAAATTGAAATAGCGTCTCCATGCATTAACCCTGCTGCCTCCCAGCGGAATGTATAAATAATCGCGGAACCAGGTAGACAAAGAAATGTGCCATCGGCGCCAAAAATCCTGTATGTTGGTTGCAAAGTAAGGCCTGTTAAAATTTTTCATCAGGTCGAAGCCCATGGTTCGCGCGCATCCGATAGCAATATCAGTATAGCCCGAAAAATCACAATAGATCTGTATGGCGAAGAAAAATGACGCGATGACGATAGTTGTTCCGTTGTGCAGGTGCGGGTTGTTGAACACCGAATTAACAAATATGGAAAGCCGGTCGGCAATTACAAGCTTCTTAAAAAACCCCCACAGCATCAATTTAAGCCCCGACACCATCAGGTTGTAGTTGAAACTGTGCTTGGCATGCATTTGGGGCAGTATATTTTGCGGCCGCTCGATAGGGCCTGCCACTAACTGCGGATAAAACATTACATACAGGCTGTAAATGCCGAAATGCCTTTCGGCTTTTTGGTTGCCCCGGTAAACCTCTATCGTGTAGCTCATCGCCTGGAATGTGTGAAAGGATAAGCCGATGGGTAACAGGATAGCCAGGTAGGGGATGGGGTTATGGTAGTTAAAGTGCTGAAGAAGTATGCCCAGGTTGAGGTTGATAAAATTGAAGTATTTAAAAACTGCCAGTATCCCGATGTTGGCTATTAAACTTGCCCCCAGCAGCATTTTTCGCTGATGCCGTTTGGTTGCTTTTTCAATAAAAATGCCGGCGAAGTAGTCGATTACAATGGTAAACCCCAGTATCAGGATGTAAATGGGCACAAACGCCATATAAAAATAGCAGCTTGCAGCCAACAGGATAGCCCATTTAAATTTTTGCGGAACTAAAAAATATAGCGTAGTAACAACTATATAAAAGATGACAAATTCAACGGAGTTAAATAACATTGCGAATCAATACGGTGTTAACAGGGTCACTAATTCGCGTTTATACGTACAAGACGGTTTAAGGTTAGCTGTTTGCCGTTATGACGATGAAACAGCAAAGTGGCGCGTTCCGTTGTTGGCTTTGACAAAATTGCTACGCTTCAAAATTCCCCCGCAAAAAAAGTCAATTGATTACAATTATATAAATAAAGCATATGCACTAACCGGTAGCTCTGACCTACTGATGTGGAGATGTTTTGGCGACCGGAAAATCGTCGCTGAATTTTTCAACGTTGGCAATCGGCGTTTGTTCCCCTAACCCAGCTTTCTTTACCATACCGGGTACTCTGCTCATTACATAGTTTACTAATTCCGTTATATAAAGTCTCCCTACCTCTTTTTCCGGGCTTAATCCACTTAACGCTTCTATGATCGAGTAGGAAAAGGCGCCATGCCCGCCCCCAAAGTCCTTACTTTCGTAGGATGATTGTTTGCCAGAGGAAGATGCTATAATAATACTGCCTGTTCCATTTGACAGTTTTTTTATTAAATCATCGCCGCTGGCGGTATTGTCAATCGTAGCCCCCTTGCTTTGGTCATTTCCGAAGGCGCCGGCATGACAGATATCAAGCAGAAGCAGCACTTTTTGATTTGGCGGCCGCCGTTTGCTTTTTAAAAATTTGAGTATTTCATCAATACTAAAGCAGCTTTTTTCGGGAGAACCCATACTGCCATCATATTGCACAAAATAGAGCTCATCATCAATATCAAGAACACCATGTCCGGAAACGTGAATTACGATTATATCCCTGTCCTGAGCTTGCATCAGAAAATCCCATAAGCCAGACTTAATGCTATCGATGGTGGCGGATTGATTACATATGATTTTTGTATTGACGTGGCTGTACATGCTATTTTCCTGTTTTTTCAAAAGCGACGAAACCGCGTATACATCTTGATCTGCAAACTGAAGGTCCTGGCTTTTGTTTTTGTAATTGGTAACGCCAATCCCCATATACCACAAACTCGGTTTATAGGAAGTATTTAAATTTGTGGATTTTATGAGTAATTTACCGAGTATAACATCTGCATTATTGTTGCCCAGCAAAACGTTCATCACTACTTCGTAGTTATTTTCTGTGCCGCCAAATACCTTTACCCGAAATTCAATTACCATGCTATCTTTGGTTACTTCTTTTTTTCTGGGCGTAATTGTGTAGTCAAAGTATCTGCCATCCCGTGTTAAGCTGACAGTAGGAAAACTATACTTTTTGTCGAGCCGCTTAACTGAAACTGATACCGTATAAATTGAATCTTGTGTATAAATAGGTCCGCCCGTAAAATTATTAATTTTGCATTCGTAAGGAATTTGGAAAAGCGCCGGCGATATAGCGAGTGACGTATCGCCTTTTGAAGAAGAATTGACATCGGCCAGCAATGCGATATCCGCTAAATTAGTTTTGATGAGCTTTGGTACCTCGAAAGTTTCCCTCAGTGCGGTTATTGGAAGATAGTTATCCCCGAGCCCCCAATATGCATTTCGTGCTCCATATAACGAAGATTCGTATTGGCCGGATGGCTTGGCAGCAATCCACTCATTGTTATATAAATTGCTGATGGTTATAACTTCCTGAAAATTGTTTAAACCAAAAAATCTAATCCGGTTGCCAGTCTCATAAGTAACGGCAATATTTCTCTTCCGGAATAATGACACATTCAAAAGATCAGGCAGGGTGTACTTTAATCCCCCTCCGGAGCCGGCAAAAGAAAGGATATTGTAGTTTTTCGACAATGTTTTTTCTCCCTTTGCACCAAATGAATAACTAACATCCGTGGTACCATGTGCAACATAGCCCTTGTATTCGCCGGTATTGGTATTAAAAATCCAGCCAAAGCTTTCATTTATAGCCGCCAGCGTACTGTCGTTTGAAAAGTTTAGTTCATCGAAGGTTCTATCGCACGGTATGCTTTTAATTTTTTCCCCGGATTGAATATCGTATAACCTGATTTCCTTTGATGTTGTTACCCCCATTCCAAATCCATCCGACCAGGACGTGATAACCGCAAGTTTACCCTTATTGTTAGATGAAACCGTCGTAAACCTGGTGTCATTCAAATAGTCGTATACCAGCCTTTCCGTAGGAATTTGGATGGAAAAAGCGTTTATTTTTTTTAACGACATTTTATCATAAACTTCTGCATACCCGTTCTCATCTGTCGTATAGCGATTTGCTCCTTCCGAAAAAGATTTTACACCGCATAAAATTATGTTCTTATCGTCGATATCAGCATCCTGCACTCTGATGGATGAATTGAGAAGTTCTTTTACCGCGAATGAATCCAGGTCAAATTCAAACAACGTTGATACTTCGGTGCGATTGTTGCATTCCACACCATAAAATTTGCTGCCGTGTAAATAGCCTCCATTAATACCAATCAACACGTTTAGCGGTATATTCCAGTAGTGTATTTTTTTGCCTGTGGTTACATCCCATACTGAAACTGAGTTGGCGTCAACCGATAGGTAATAATTTCGTGATGTGTCGGCAAAACCCAATCCTCCTCTATAAGAATACCCGCTTATGGTATCGATAAGTTTCAGCGAACGGGAGTTAATCACTTCTATTTTGTTTTTGACTTCGCGGTATAATTTTTTCCCTCCTGCAGCAAAGGCAATCCCAGCAACTTTTTCATACCCGTTTAGGGTCTCAATTGTGCCGTTATCCGTATTCACTATCGCAATTTTATCGTCTTCTTTCCCACCCCAGTCAGAGATAGCGACCCGGTGACTGAAAGGTTCGTTTGCTATTTCTCTGCCTAAAACTGGTAAATCGGTTTGTAACGGCGTGGCTTTCCAGTTTGTCATGTCAAACCGGGTAAGACGCCTTTTGTTATCTGCGACTAAAAGGAATTTTCCATCTGATGTTTGACCCATGGCATGGGTCCACTCCACATAGCCATTCAAATTAGCTAGCAGACTTAAGGTTTTGCTGTCCCATATTTTTACATTATCATTAACTCTTTCTCCACTCACAATAACATTTTTTCCGCGTATCCATACCAAACCTCTTATTTCTTCGTCTGCTGCATATTTTTGCTGTTCAATTACATTTTTGGAAATATCATATATATAAATAACTTGTCCTGAGCTCAATGCTAATTTATCCCCGTCAGGACTCCAGTCAAACGTTCCATAGTAATGGTCTGAAAATCTTTCTCTTTTCATAATTCGCAATTTCATATCGTAGATATATAGCGTATATGAGGTAAAGCCGCCCGGGAAGGTATAACTGCTTGTGAAAGCCAGGTATCTTCCGTCTGGCGAAAACTTGCGAACACTACCGCTCGGCAGCTCCATTACCATTATCTTCTTTTCGAGGTCCCATATCTGGATAGGATCCGTCCCAACGGCAATATATTTTCCATCCGGGGAGGTTGCGATATGGCCATTAATTGGCAGGGTAGTGGTTATCAATTGAGTGGGACTGGTAGTTTTGGCGGTAGGGATAATTTCGATAAAGCCAGATTTACCGCCAACACTGCATCCTTTGCATAGATTGACCGACTCGTACCTGATCCTTTCTGCCCCAATTCCGAAAGCGTCCTGTAAATATTTGCCAATCCATTTAGCTCTTTTTTGTGCTGTAACCAAGCTTGTGTCGCCTTGCTTAAAAAGTCCCCTTATAAGGATCAAATAATTTTGACCTTCAGTTGAATTCAGCATCGCGCCAGCTTCTTTTAAGTTAGGCAGATCTGTGTTATTCAATGCAATTGAATTATCGGCATATGTAAAATTGAAAAGGCAGTTTTCTCCCCAGCGTTTAAACCAACTTTGTTGAAAGCTATTGTTTTGCAGATAATTATCTCTGTCGGTATATAGCTTTAATTTAGACTCAAAGTCATTTGCCACCATTTTATAATGCTCTTCTGAAACGTTTTTTATCGAACGTTTTTTATCCCTGCTGATCATTAAATATTGAATAGCGCTTTGATAATCGCCCTCCATAGCACGGTTTAAAGCGATATAATAGTCAACGATGCCGTAACTGCCGCTGGTGCTGTCAACTAAAGCGTTGCATTTTTTATAAACGGAATAGGCTATATCATAAAATGACTGGTTTTCATAGTAGGTTGTTAATTGCAGCAATACTGAAACCGAGTCCTGACGCAGAATGGAAAGTTTCAAGGATTTCTCAAGATATTTTTTGGCTGAATCATCATGTTTATTGATAAGATAAAGTCCGTATTGCTCAAGAAATGCGAAATTGTCCGGCATAACTTGGAGAGCCTTCTCAAAAAGTTCACTTTCTTCCTTTTTGTAGCTGTTGATATAGAGTTCACTTCCAAGGTTTTTAATTTTTTCAACGATTTCCGACGAAGGGTCAAGTGAAAATACTTTGAAGTAATAGGCGTATGCCTGTTCCTTTGCGTTAAAGTCGTTCAAGAGTTTATCGCCAATATATTCGTACATCGCCGGGTCACTTGGCTTAATACTATCATACTTTGTGGTATAATTAATCAAAATGTCTACTTTTTCGTTATTAGAATACCCCTTTCCCTTGGCAACATCCAACTCTAAGTCAATGGTTTTTTGAAATACCTCCCAAGTAACTTTATCTTTCTTCATAGCAGATTTATAAAAATCAAGGGCCTTGTTATTGTCCTTAAGGTCATTCTGAAAAGCCATGCCTTTTATAAAATCAAAAATGAAGATGTCGCCCACCTGCTGTTTATATTGATCAAGCATTTTGTCGGCAGCCTGGCGGTTTTTAAAAGTATTTGCAAGCAGGAAATAATAATATTTCAGGTAGCCATAATCCTCAAATGCAATATCGTGCTGTAAAATGTGAAGGTAATCGGCGGCTATCAGATTAGAATCTGTTAAAAAGCCAAAATAATAGTCTCTTGCTATATTAAAATCAGGAAATTTGCTGACGCACTCTTCAAAAATTTGCTTCGCCTGTACCTTGTGGCCCTTACGATTTTCCACATACCCTTTTGAAAACAAGCCTTCTTTGGTATTTGGAAATTTGTCGCTTAAATAAGCTCTTAGAATAAGCTTTTCGCTTTGGCTTCTGCTACTTACACTTTTTGCCAAGATTTCCTCCGGCGTTTTGTTAACCAGCAGGCTGAAATCTTGTGCAAAAGCCAACTGTGTAAAAAATAAAGAAAACAGGAGTAATTTTATTTTCATAACTAATGATAGTAAACAAAAACAGGCGGGGTAATATCAAATGTGACCAGCAGTAATAAAGTTAAACTGCCGTCGACACCCAAATGGAATGCTTTTGACAATTATTGGAACGGGTGCCGACAAGTATATATTAGGTTGTAAGCTAAGCATATATTAGTAATTCTGCAAAAAAATTTGATTTTTATTTACTAACGATAAAATTGACCTGGATTCGCGGGATGCCATATTTAACTTACAGCCAAATTTCCTTCAGCGAAGGAGTTAGCGAAGCACGTAATGAAGCAGATTTTTAGCCCGTAGCTAAAAATTGCCTCGCTTCAAAATCCCCCCTCAAAAAAAATTAATTGATTGCCCCATTCAGGCGCGAATCCGGGCAAAGGCCAAAAAAGGTGGGCTTCTCGTGCCCTGTCGACAGGCATTGAGCTGCGAACGCCCCCGCTGACAGGTCCATAAGGACTCCCACGGAGTAATAAACTATGCAGACCCTTGTACCCGATGTGCGTAGTTTGCGCTGAACGCTGTCCGAACGTCTGTCGGATGGCTATGCCTGTAGTTTATAACTACATGGACAAATCTGAAAATAGGATATGCCCTCAACTCAGGCCTGAGGTATCCCCATGCAAGCGCTGACGTGTCGGTCAAAAGCGTGTACCGAACCAGGTCGCACACTATGCCGCACGGTCAGCCGGCTGCTATTGATGCCTAAGCTTTTTTTGCATGATAAAAATCCTTCGCCTATAAACTATGAATTCGCTCAATATCAAATCCTTACGCGCAAAAAAATTTTAGGGAGTATACACCAGGAGTAAGCTAAGTATACGCCTGCTGCATACTCCCTAAATCCCGGTTTGTATTCTCCTTAAAAACAAAACATATTTGTGGCGGAATGGGATTTTGAGATAGCCACGTGCCATTCAACTTGTTCTTCGTCCAAATCCCGGTAGCTATCCGGATTATTTCATAGCCTTAAGTCAATTTTCAACTTGCAGGGTCTCAGATGGAGCCCTTCGGACAATATCTGAAAGACAAATCACAATAAAACGGCGTTAGCCCTCATGAGCGCCGATAAAAATAAATTCATACACGAATAATCGGTGAAACTAAGCGCAGCGCCCTCGTGAACGCCATAAAAAACACAAACAAAACGTGAACAATCACAAACAAATCATAACAAAATCACAATAAATACACAATAAAACGGCGAAGCCTTCATGAACGCCAC
>Ga0206864_1037_pt1 | contig 48058 bp, 37 predicted proteins | sample Alteio_BWOrgCont_42_FD_152632 | JGI IMG/M metagenome (GOLD analysis project Ga0206864, IMG submission 152632) | Enriched cells from forest soil in Barre Woods Harvard Forest LTER site, Petersham, Massachusetts, United States -... | ecosystem: Environmental > Terrestrial > Soil > Temperate forest >...
TCGGTTCAACCAAAATTATCCTCTGTCAGGCGTAGTACACCCCGATGTCCGAAGTTTCCAACTTCGGACGAATATGCCTGGAGACTGCGTCTCCATTTTCTTCGCGCGGGTCTTTCACATTCACCCCCTCATTCAGGCGCGAATCCGCTGAAACGCCAAAAGAGGTGGAGTTCTTGTGCCCCGGCGACGGGTCCACTCCGGAGTAATTAGCTGTCCAACTCGCCGCTGATAGCAACATTATTTCTGTTTTATTCGTCAAGCAATTTATTTAGAACATGTTCCAATTGGGTTTTATCGGGCAAGTATAGTTGGTATTTTGCCAGTAATATTTTATTGGTTATGCCTTCAGTGGCGTATTCCACCAAAATATGGTTTTTGTGCGCAGCCAGGATAATTCCCACCGGTTGGTTATCATCTTCGGCAGCTTCTTCTTTTTTAAAATAGTTGAGGTAAAGATTCATCTGGCCGATGTCCTGGTGATCAAGTTCACCGCGTTTTAAGTCAATCAAAACGAAACATTTAAGTATCCGGTGATAAAAGAGCAAGTCAACGCGGAAATGTTTTCCCCCGATGCTCATCCGATATTGCCTGGCGATAAAAGCAAAGCCTTTGCCGAGCTCCAGTAAAAACTGCTGGAGGTTGCTGATTAGCTTTTCTTCTAATTCACTTTCCAGGTATTGGTGTTGCTGAGGGATATTTAAAAATTCCAGCACAAATGGATCTTTAAGCAAATCTTCCGGTTGTTGCACCTCATGGCCCTGGTTGGCCAATTTAAGGACACCTTTTTTGTCGGTACTTAAAGCCAAACGGTGAAACAGCAAACTTTTCATCTGGCGTTTCAATTCCCTTACACTCCAGCGTTCCTTTTCGGCCTGTTTAGCGTAAAATCCTATTTCCAATGGAGAATCGGCCTTTAATATTTCAAAGTAGTGGCTCCATGTCAATTTGTGAGACAGTGTCTCACGTTTTTAAAATGACAGATACAAAGCCCGCATATAGGAAAGATTTGAGCGGTAAACCCTTTGCCATAGGCAGTTGTCAAGTCTTTAGAAAGCCTCTCAAACAATTGGCTGCCGTATTCGGCTTTTTCATTCCCTTTTTGCTCAAATTCAACAATATACCTGCCGATCTCCCAATAGGTATGCACCAAAATGGTATTTACCTGCACGGCGGCTTTCTCTCTGCCGATTGCCAGCAAATCGCCAATTTGACTAACAAGCTGTTTGTATGGGAGGGGCTGAAGTTCCATTATCCAATAATAGGTTCAAAGTAAAACCAAAAATAGCCAAAATTATATGATTTGGTGTGCCGGTTCATACTCCCATCCCACGCACGAGCACACGACCCCAGCCAAAAGAAGTGGAGTCCTCTTCCAGGCACGCGATTGCGCGCAAAGGCCAAAGGAGGTGGAGTTCTCGTGCCGCGACGACAGGTCCATAAGGACTCCTAAGGAGTTGTGAACTGTGCACGCCCCCGCTGCCAGGTCCACAGGACTCCCACGGAGTAACAAACTATGCAATCACAGTATCATCGGTTCAACCAAAATTATCCGCTGGCAGGCGTAGTACACCTCTATTTCCCTCGCCCCTCAATGAAAGGCAACTTTGTATCCGAAGCACAGGACAACAATAACTTGTCCCCGGGCACGGGAAGCCAACACTTTTGGCCTTTGCCCGACATTCTCATATCTCATATCTCACATCTCACATCTCACATCTCACATCTCACATTCTCATATCTCACCGCAATGTTGAAAACTATCCCTTGACAGCCTGCTTTTAAAATGCTACATTTGTTAGCAATTTAAAATAGCAAATCACACTTCGTTCTTTTTTTCTAAATACGATTCCCCGCTGTATCCCCGGCTTCTTAAAAAACTATCTTTTTATCGAAAGTTTTTTGGGGATTATTTGGCGATAGCTTAGTTTAAATATGTTTTGTTAAAAAGCACATAATCAAATACTTAAGTGCTTATCATGGGGCTGACCTGGAACGTTCGGCGGCCTTTTTTACCTAGCATTAACCTCGCATTAGCCGCCAATAATCGGCAGTAACCACACAAAAAAACTAGCATTAACCTCGCATTAGCTGCCAATAATCGGTACTAAACAGGAAAAAAAAGTAGCATTAAGGTAGCATAAACTACCAATATTAGGCATGACCGCCGTAGCCGTCTTCAACCGCCGTAGCTGTACTCGACCGCCGTAGCTGTAAGCGAAGGAGGTAGCGAAGGAGGTAGCGAAGGAGGTAGCGGAGCGCGAGAACTAATCACAAAACGGGAGTCCCGTTTTCAATCACGTTCTTTGACAATATCGTTATACCTTCCCGCTACATTTTATTTCAGGCTACCTGCGCAGCATGATGTCGGGATAACTATCGGCAGTGTCCGGAACAAACCGTCAATTCCCCCATCCAGGCGCGACATCCGCGCAATGGCCAAACGAAGTGAAGTTCTCCTGCCCCGGCGACAGGTCCATGGGACTCTTTATGGAGTAATTAACTGCCCAACCCGCCGCCGACAGGTAACAAACCATGCTTGGCGCCATCCAGATGTCGGCAGAATGCATCTACCGATGCTTATGCGTGTAGTATGACTACCGCAATGTTTCCCGCACGAACCCCAACCCCCGTTTACTATTTATAATTTAGCAGGGTCTTCAACATTTAGGTTTTTGATATTCTGAAAATCGGCATCGCTGGTTAATAAGGTAAGTGAGTGGATAATAGCAGTAGCCGCAATAATAGCATCCGGCGTTTTGATTTTCTTTTCCCTCCGTATTACAATACATTGCTTAACTATATCCGGGGTAAGTGCCAAAACGTTTGAGTCGTGAATAAACTCTTCTATAATTTTTTCTTTGTTTTTTTCAGGATTGATCCATCATAGCGCTCCTATTTCCGTAACGACAGAATGTTAGGCGTTTGATCAATCACCCCGGCAATGAAATCCATTCCATTTTTATTCAATAAACCCGAAAAATAGTTTGAGATGACGTTATTGTCAATTAATTATCGTCCCATTCCTTGCGCAGTGTTTGGGTATGCTCGTTGAAGCTTTTGGCATCTTCTTTTGAAAAACCACCTCTGTACTTATCAGACAATTTTATCGCAGTAGGGCTGACCGTTTCGTCCAATATTTTAATCAGGTTTAATTCCTCCAGGTCGTGCAGAAGTTTCACCGCCTTTTTATTAGTTATCTTTATTACAAGCGTTTCTTCCATATTTATATTATTACAAATGTAATTTAAGTAAAAATAGGTAAAAGGAGCAGGGAAATCGCTTTTAACCTCTAAAATTAATTTTAGCCGGAAGACATATAGGTTTTTCTGATAAAAAAGGGTAGCCCCTACGGGGCAATAAGAATTGGTTGGGTTAGGTGCTACAAACGTTTTACCCCTACGGGGCATAAAATGAAAAGTTAAAAAGCAAATTTTTTAAAAGCGATTTCCCTGGTAAAAGGAGTTGATAACAAGCAATTACTAACAGCAACTTTTCATACAGCCTTTTCCCGCTGTCCGCAAATTCCATCTACGGATGCGCTATGCCAGTAGTCCGACTATCGTAAGGCTTCCCGCTTGCATAACCTTTACTTTTTATCCCGGCTGTGGGCTATCCTGGCGGCACAGGCGAATAGGGGATGGCTGCCGAATATGCTTTGGCTATGGCGGCAATGATAAAGCCTGTTTACTAATGACAATCAAATAATTGATAAATTTGGAATGAAAATTGAAATTGCCGACCCTATTTGACCCCCTTTTTATCTCATATCGCTTTTTATGACCTGGCGTCGCTGGGGACCCTGTTCACAGGACTTACCATCGCGCTGCTTTTATTATCCATAACAAAGGCCGGCCAAACAGCCAACCTGTTCTTAAGTTCAGCCCTGGTAGTGGTGGTACTGAAAACCGGCGGCCTTGCAACGTTTTTTTTACCAGGGCTTGGTCCGTTCTTATATTTTTATGTACGACAACTCACTTTCCCCGACCTGCGGTTCCGCGGAATCGATCTGTTTCATTTTTCCATCTTGCTGGTTGGTTATTGGCTGCCGGTTTGGTTAATTTTAATTTCGGTGATTGTCTATTTATATTTTTCGCATCGGCTCATAGAGGGTTTTTACGCCCGTTTACGCCCTGTGTTAATGGACAGGCCACGTTTTGCATTCCGGCGACTTGACGGCGCTTTGCTTCTGATAAGCCTGCTCTGCCTGTTAGCAATAGTAAGTGATGCTTTCTGTTTTGTAATTGCATTGGTGCTGATGGTAACGGCTATTAACGCGATCGTAAAGCCTGATGGCAACCTCCGGTTATCAATGCCAATAATTGACAGGTCGGACGCAAAAGAAAAAGGTAGAAGGTTAAAAGAAGCCATTGCTGCAGGCCGGCTTTACGAAGATGCCGAACTGACGCTGACCACACTGGCTGTCAAATTAAATATTCATCCGCATGATCTTTCGAGGATCATCAATGTGGGCCTGGAAAAGAACTTCAATGATCTGATCAACGAGTTCCGTGTGCGGGATGTTGCCCGAAAAATGCATGATCCGGCTTATGATAAATTTACCTTGCTGCATATCGGCTATGAGTCGGGATTCAATTCCCAAAGAACTTTCAACCGCGTGTTTAAAGAAATGACCGGCAAAACCCCGGTGGAATACAAGAACAGCCTAAAAAAAGAGTTGCCAAATAATAAGTTGGCCACCGTGCCACGAATAAGGCCGGTAATATTGCGTTCGGGAAGCCTGTCAAATTGGGCTCCCCAAAAATTAAAACGCAACTTTATGTTTAGGAATTATTTAAAGATCGCCTGGCGAAACCTGTTAAAAAATAAAACACATTCCTTTATCAATATTACCGGTTTGTCGGTTGGCATGGCGGTAGCCATACTGATTAGTTTATGGATATGGGATGAGTTGTCGTATAATAAATACCATGCGCATTATGACCGCATTGTGCAGGTAATGCAGCACCAGACCACCAACGGCGACGTTGGCACCAAGCGCGCCTTACCGATACCGCTTGGGATAAAACTCCGCAACGACTATAAGGACGCTTTTAAGTATGTGGTACTGTCGACCTGGGCAGAGGAACATGTTATTGCCAATGGTGATAAAAAATTGACATCGAAGGGCAATTTTATGCAGCCGGAAGCGCCCGATCTGCTGACGTTAAAAATGCTGCGCGGTAACCGCTCCTGCTTAAAGGATCCCTCATCTGTTTTATTGTCGGCTTCGCTTGCACGGTCGCTTTTTGGCGGTGCAAACCCGATGGACCGGATGCTGAAAATTGACAACCGGCTGAATGTTAAAGTTACCGGCGTTTATGAGGATCTGCCGCGCAATACTACATTGAACGATATGGCCTTTATTGCCCCCTGGGACCTGTACGTGGCCTCGGACCCGGACGTTAAAGCGTTCGTCAATATATGGGCCAACGATTCATGGCTAATATATGCACAGTTACAGCCGGGCGCCGATATAAACCATGTTGCTGCAAAAATAAAAGATCTGAAACTACGGGGCCTGGCCGCTCAGCACGACCTGCTTGGCGTATCGTTCAAAGCGGTGCTGTTTCTGCAGCCCATGAGCAGGTGGCGCCTGTACCAGGAGTTTAAAAATGGCGTCAACACAGGCGGCGGTATCGAGTTGGTATGGCTGTTTGGTATCATCGGCGTTTTTGTATTGCTGCTGGCCTGCATCAATTTTATGAACCTGAGCACTGCGCAGTCGCAGCAACGGGCAAAAGAGGTGGGCATCCGCAAAATGGCCGGCTCGATTCGCAGCCAGCTGATAGTCCAGTTTTTCAGCGAGTCTGTAATGGTTGCATTTTTCGCTTTCCTGCTTGCTGTATTGCTGGTAACACTTGCTTTGCCCTGGTTTAACCAGGTTGCCGGTAAAAGGATGGCGGTATTATGGAGCAGCCCGGTTTTTTGGCTGTTGGGTATCAGTTTCAGTTTGATAACCGGCGTAATTGCCGGGTCTTATCCGGCTTTTTATCTTTCCTCATTTCAACCGGTGCAGGTGTTGAAAGGGACTTACAAAGCGGGCCCCCTGGCATCGTTGCCACGCAAAATTTTGGTGGTATTGCAATTTGTGGTTTCGGTGACCCTAATTATTGGAACGATAGTGGTTTTCAGGCAGGTGCAGTTTACCAAAAACAGACCGGTAGGCTATAGCAGGAGCGGCCTGGTACAGGTAGCCATGAGAACGCCGGACATTCCTAACCATTTTGAGGCATTTCGGAACGAATTGCTGCAGTCGGGAGCGGTATCGGAAGCGGCCGAGTCCGAGAGCCCGGTTACCGATCTAATGTCAGACAACCAGGGCATCACCTGGAAAGGTAAGGACCCTAATTTGCAGGATGATTTTGGCACGGTACCGGTATCGCCCGAATTTGGTAAAACCATTGGCTGGAAAATCAAAGAAGGCCGCGACCTATCCAGGGACTACCCAGGCGATTCATCCGCGATGATACTAAATGAAGCCGCGGTAAAATTTACAGGACTGAAAAACCCTGTTGGCGAAATTATAAAATGGGATAAAAATTATAGGGTCATCGGCGTAGTGAAAGACATCGTGATGGATTCGCCATACGATCCCGTTCGGCCAACGATGTTTTACCTGCTGCAATACCCCGGAAGTTTTACCGACATCAGGATAAACCCCGGCATGAGCACCCGGCAGGCCCTCGATAAAATTGAAGCTGTTTTTAAACGTTTCGACCCCGCGAGCCCGTTTGACTATAAATTTACGGACACCGAGTATGCCAAAAAATTTGACTTCGAAGAGCGCATTGGTAAACTGGCCGGCTTCGCTACCATCCTGGCCATTTTTATCAGTTGCATGGGTTTGTTTGGCATGGCGTCCTTTATGGCCGAACAGCGCACAAAAGAAATTGGCATCCGCAAGGTGCTTGGGGCATCTGTCTTCAGCTTATGGCGGCTAATGTCCAAAGAGTTTGCGCTGCTGGTGATCATTGCGCTGGCTGTTGCCATTCCCATAGCCATCTATTTCATGAACGGCTGGCTGCAGCAATATAAATACCAGTCCGGGCTTTCCTGGTGGATATTTGCCGCAACAGCCCTGGGCGCAATACTCATAACGCTGCTCACGGTAAGTTTCCAAAGCATTAAAACGGCGCTGGCCAACCCGGTGAGCAGTTTGAAAACGGAGTGAGTTGGCAGTAGGCAGTTGGCAGTTTGTGCATGCCTAAAATAGGTTGACCTATTTTAAAAATTGTTAAGTTACTTTTTTATAAGAAAATCAAATAATAGTTGATTAGGGTTTATAAAATCAATGTCTTTTTTGGCCGTATAAATTTCCATTTTTTTTCGTTTATCCATTGGTAGTGAGTGGTGAATAGTGAGTGGTTTTTTTATTGGGCGTCAAAACCCCATCTGGGCGAGAATCCGCGCGAAGGCCAAAAGAGGGGGAGTTCTCGTGCCCCGGCGACAGGTCCATTGGACTCCTATGGAGTAATTAACTGTACAGCCCGCCGCTGACATGTAGCAAATTATGCCGGTCTGCCCCAACCGACCCGCTGCCCGCAAGATGCGGGCAGGCTAAGTATTCTCCAGTCTTTTCTTTGAAATTTCAAGTGCATCGTGCAGCTTCTGTTTAAGTAAATTCTTGCTGGGTAATTCGGTAAGGTATTCTGATACTTTAATTCCGGCTTTATCTAATTGAAGCAATTCAACTTGTTCACTATTTCCTTCTGCACAAAGAATTAACCCGATTGGAGCATTTTCACCGTCCTGCATTTCGTATTTTTCCAGCCAGCGCAGATAAAGCTCCATCTGACCTTTATAGCCAGCTTTAAATTCCCTAATTTCAATTCTATAGCAATAAGCCTTTTGAGTTTTCGGTGGTAGAACAATAGATCCAGTTTAAAATCTTCGCCATCAATTATCATTCTTTTCTGCCGTTCTATAAAACTAAATCCCTGACCTAATTCTAATATAAAATGTTCCAATTCGCGCAAAATAGCGTCTTCAAGATTTTTTTCGTTATACGTATCCTTCAACCCCAAAAAGTCTAAAAAATATGGATCACGAAATATGAGGTCCGGTGTAAATGTATTCTCTTCTCTTAACGCTTTCAATTCTTGTTTTATAAGTTCATCCGGCTTTCTACTGATTGCAGTGCGTTCGAATAGCATACTATCGATTTTTCCGCGTAAAGTTTTCACATTCCAATTTTCCATTTTGCACATCTCCATATAAAAGTCTCTTTGTATTGCGTTTTTCAACGGAATTAATGCAATAAAATGTGTCCAGGTCAATTGTCGTATCGCCGATACGACAATTTGTTCATCAGGAAAAACCTCCGAAAACTGCATCATCCTTCTAAGGTTTTTCTCCGAAAAATTATTGCTGTAATTTAGCGTCAAATAATTTGATAAGTTAGAAATGACCTTTTTTCCGTATTCAGCTCGTTTATTTAGAAGAATCTCCTCATTTACTCTCCGGCCTATCTTATAGTATAATAAAGTCAACGTGCTGTTTACAGTTTGAGCTACAAGTGAGCGACTCTCCTCAATCAGCCTGACTACATCCGCAAAAAGTTTCTTCTCAACAATAACTGGTTTGGCCATAGTAGGATAATATAATGCTGTAGCAATATCATAGTTTTAAAGCTAAAATTACTCAGATTAAGATAACAAAGCTTAATTCATAAAAAAACTATCAGGATCAGCATTAAAACAAAAAGCGCCTCTGAATTTCTTGAGAGGCGCTTGAGTCGGTCATGGGTCTAATTTCGAACAAGTTTATAGTGGATTTACACAAAAAAGCAGGGATTTGAGCCGCTCATGGTACAGGTCAAACGCAACTAAATTTATATGGCTTGAAGGCTAATCCCGAGTGTGTGCTAAATTACTTTTTAGATGGAAATACCAAGGCCTTGGGTAATGACACCTGTGGTTCCCATCCAGCCGCGACATTCCGCGCAAAGGCCAAAAGAGGTGGAGTTCTCGTGCCCCGGAACAGGCTATTAACTTTCCAGCCTACCTTGCCAGGTAGCAAACTATACGCCCATCTTCCATGCGTAAAGTTCCGCGCGCACGCCTGTATGGAGGGATATTATTAAGCGTCAAAGCCCTGCTGTTCATTCAATTTTTCCCTTCACCAATTTTTTGTATATTGCCTACTAAAAAACTAATCATATAACAATAAATATCAGCATGTTGACATCAATCCCGTTTGTATTGGGTGCTTATCAAAAAGGGGGGTTGAATTGATTAAACACCGGGCGGTTAAAAATTAAAAAACTTGAGGATATTGCTACTTAATACATTCACAAAGTGAAGCACATACTCAAAAGCATGTTCATTTGGCTGTGCCTTACATCCGTGCAAAACGTTTTTGCACAGGCGCCCATCATAACCTATAATCCTTCTGCAATAACAGTAACAGGGACAATCCCATTTACGATAAGCCCCATAAATACCGGGGGAGCAGTGCCTGCAGTGGTATATGGCCAGGTGACTACCTTCGCAGGCAGCCCGACAGGATTGCCTGGCTTTGTTGACGGCGTTGGTACGCAGGCGCTGTTTAATAACTCGCAGGATATGGCTAAAGACGCCGCCGGTAATTTATACGTTGCCGATGCCAGCAACAATGCCATACGGATGATAACCCCCGCAGGTGTGGTGAGTACTTTTGCCGGCAGCCATACAGGAGTTGTAGGATTTACCGACGGCCAGGATACCTCGGCGCGTTTTAATTATCCCGATGGGCTGGCCTTTGACGCTTCAGGAAACCTGTTCGTTTCGGACTGTTTTAACTCTGCCATCCGGAAAATAACGCCGGGCGGGCTGGTGACTACCGTTTACCATAATACGGATACGACAAAGTTAATTGATCCGCAGGCTTTAACTTTTGACAGAGCCGGTAATTTGATATTTGCGCTTGAATACGGGTACCAGGTTGTAAAACTTTCCCCATCTGGCGTGTTAACCACCATTGCCGGCGTAAACCAGGTGCCCGGATATAACGACGGCGCAGGGACAGCAGCGCACTTCAACGGCCCGTCAGATGCAAGGCTGGATGCTGCCGGGAACCTGATCATAGCCGACTCTTTTAATGGTGAACTTAGAAAGATTGCCCCGGATGGCACGGTAACTACCATTGCAGGCAGTGCAACTTCTTCGGTTTTTTATGCAAACGGCCCGGCCCTTACAGCGCGTTTCCACTTTTGTACCGGCGTGGAGATGGGTCCCGGCGGCGTTATTTATATTGTGGACCTCCTTAATAACGACATCCGGATTATGATGCCGGACGGGACCGTATCATTATTGGCAGGCAGCCCCTCGCAAACACCGGGCAATGCCGATGGCATACTAACAGCCGCGCAATTTGACCAGCCTTGTTATTTGCGCATTGATAATACCGGCACTGGTTATATTGCTGAATGGGGGTTGGGCGGCGCAAGCCGGATAAGAAAAATTGCATTAGCCGGGTATTACCTGAAAGGCACCCTGCCGCAAGGATTAACGTTCGACTCCACTACCGGTACCATCAGCGGTACGGTAAGCAATACATTTACCACCGTAACAGATACGGTTACAGCGTTTAACACCAGCGGCTTTTCAACCACGATTATTACGTTTGGATATCAGCCGGCTTCGAGCATTGCAACGCTTATTAACCTGGCGCCGAGCGTGGGGAGCCTTGACCCTGCTTTTGTAAGCACCACCAACAGCTACGTGGATAGTGTATCTAACGCTACTACAACCATTACCCTGACGCCCACCGCTACAGCTGCTAATAGTACCATTACCGTGAACGGACAGCCGGTGGCGAGCGGCACCCCGTCCGGCCAGGTCCCCCTCGCTGTCGGCTCAAACATCCTAACCACGGTAATTACCGCCCAGGACGGCGTTACGATAGATACCTACATCGTAAACGTGATCAGGGCGCCCAGCTCAAATGCAAACCTGATCGATCTGACTGTAAGTGAGGGCACTTTATCGCCGGCATTTAGCAGCGGCATTACGGAATACGCAGATACCGTATCCAACTCAACCACGAGCATTACTGCCACACCCACTGACTCAGACACCACCGCCACCATAACCGTAAATGGCATGCCAACAGCAAGCGGAACTGCATCAAATCCCATCCCCCTGGCTGTAGGCAGCAACACCATCACCGTAGTAATAACCGCGCAGGATGGCGTAACCACGCACACGTACACGGTGATTGTTTACCGCGGAGAACCAGAGGCTGACATTACCTCAAATAATGTGCTGACACCTAACGGTGACGGGAAAAATGATGTCTGGGTAATTAACGATATAGCATTATATCCTCAGAATAACGTCACCGTTTTTGATAAAGGCGGCAGGGTGGTGTTTCATGTTTCGGGATACAAGAACACGTGGGACGGCACGCTGAATGGTAAGCCATTAGCCGCAGGCACCTACTATTACGTGGTGGACCTTGGGCCCAATCAACGGCAATTTAAGGGTTTTATCAGTATCGTCAGGAACTGATTCTTGGATTAAATAATGAATACAGAAAGAATGACGACTACTGCAAAATACGGAAAGACAACCGAAAGTTATATCCGGAGCCGGTGTGCTTATTTGCTGATAACAGCAATAGCGCTATTACTGTCAATCCCCTGCAAGGCGCAGCTCAACCCTTTCCAGGCGATGTATTATCAAAACAGGTACATTAACAACCCGGCTATGGCCGGTCTTGATCAGGGACTTAATATCGATCTCGGTTACCTGCAGCAATGGGACGCATTTCCGGGCACGCCGGTAATGGAATTGCTCACTGCAGAATACCAGGCCACTGACAAAGTGGGTTTGGGGTTAAACATAGTTGATAACCAGGAAGGAATTTTCCGCCAGACACGTGCTATGGCAACATACGCTTATCATGTGCCATTGAGCGACCAGAACCAGAAACTAAATTTTGGGCTGTCGGCGGGCATTAATGATCCCCGGTTAAACACCGCTGCTATTATCGGTGATCTTTCGGATAGCGAGTTACAGCAATACGACCAGCAAGCAGCTTATTTTGACGGCGACCTGGGCTTGTCCTACACCAGTAATGATTTTTTTGCTGAAGCTGTGCTGCCCAATTTGGGTATCAATGTTTTTAACCGGGCAGAGCAGCGGCAGGATGTGGACCGTACTCTTTTTTTTATAGCATGCAGTTATAAAATAGCCTTCAATAACACCGTAGGGGATCTTTCACTTGAGCCGCTTGCAGCCTACCGGCAGATAAAAGGGTATACCAATATTTTTGACGCAGGCTTAAACTTTAGAATGAACGACTATCATTTCGCTATCCAGGCGATTTATCACAGCAACGATAATTTTGGGCTTGGGGTTGCTTTCGACCAGCCAACCTGGGCCATAAATTTTGCTTACGACCTTATAAGCGGGCCAATCAGCAATTATACCAGCGGCACTTTTGAGTTAGGAATCAAATTAAAAATTTTTAATAAGCAATATTACCAATGAAGAATGATAAAGCTGAATCAAATCAGAAAGATGTGCGTTGGTAATTACCTGCCGGTAATTAAACCCCGCCAATCTATGCGTGTGTAGCGATACTCCCAATTCCAGGTATGACTATCCGCGCAAAGGCCAAAAGAGGCGAGGTTCCAACCCGCCGCTTACAGGTAGCAAACCATGCAGGCCACGGTGTCCGTAGCCAGTCTCTACGGATTGCTACGCCGGTTTCCCTAACCTGGTTAAATCCCATTCTCCCCACGCAATTTAACCCGTCGCAAAACAGTTTTACATTGAGGCAGGGCGGCAAAAGTATTGTGCCTCGTAAAGAGAAATATAATATAGGCGGCTGCTCATTGTTCCTATTAACGATGGTGTTCACGAAGACCAAACACCGGCCGGTTATTGATCAACAGTAACAAGCATTACAAAGCCGCCGTTTTTTTTTTGGCGTATCAAACGCCATGGAAAAAATTTTCACGTCCCCGTTGCCATCCTTATCTTTAAATTCATAGGAATCCGTACCCTTCACCCTTGTATGCTCCAAATTTTGGTATTGGCTCACAAAAGCATCCTTCATTTGCCTGGGATAACTGCTGGTTTGATAAAATACAACGGAAACCGTCTGGTCTGCTTTCATAACCCCGAAGATCGGACTATTATCCAACGTTTTCGGGACATAAATATCGGTATCCTCTTTTGAAAGCTCATACCCCAGGGAGATCATGGTTGCTGCGAAATCCTTTCGGGATGCATTTAACAATTTTTCCAGGTTGTCTAAATTGGGGATCACCAGTTTGTTAGCCAGCGTTGTCGAATCGATATCGAGCTTAATAATTTGTTGTGCTGATGCCGCTTTTAAAACAAAAAAACAGCATAGAGCCAAAATTAATTTTTTCATGTCAAAAAGAATTTAAGTTGATTGACCGCTTAATTCATCTAAAGCAGACAAAATAATAATATTTTTTGACACGATAATATTTCCTTTCCAACGCTGCTGTGCTGTTTCTCATCCAGGCGCCAGATTCCGCGCAAAGGCCAAAAGAGGCGGAGTTCCCGTGCCCCGGCGACTGGTCCATAGGACTCCGGTGTAACTAACCGCCCAACCTGCCGCTGACAGGTAACAAACTATGCAGGCCATGAGGCACCTAATTCCGTTACCATAAATTGATAGTCAAGCCACTCATAATCAACGCGATAATATTTCGTAACGTAACTCCTAATGTTACGAGACGTTACAGTTACTGTACCCTTACGAAAACCGGATTTTTTTTCCTCATAACGGTTTAGCATTTTTGGAGCGGTTTACAATATTAAGCAGCAACAAGAGTGGTTTAACGTCTCGTCTTCGCAGGATCTCTTGAAAATTTAAGTTTACCCATAAAATCGAGGCGCATATATCACGCGCTCACGGTTAATTCGGCGATCACCAAACGTTCCTACGGAACGTAAAAGCCGTTTTTTTTGGCGATTTCTACCAACCAAACGTTCCTACGGAACGAATTTTTTAGTTTTTCGCCCCATCGGGGGCGTCTGGTTGGTAGAAAATGTAGTTTCCGACAGATACGTTCCATAGGAACGTTTGGTGAAATCGACGACTATATCCGCCAAATCAAATTTTGTGGTTAACCTAAACTTCAAAAAGACCCTGCGCTGCATAATTGGCGAGTCCTCCTGACACAGCTGACACGAACCAAACACAGGATCATAGCAACATATCAATAATTCACCTTGAAACTATCATTAATTCACCACAAACCCAACATTAGATCACCACGAACCTCGCATTAAATCACCCTGATTTGCCCTGCGTCTTCTTGGCGATACAGCCATAAAAAGCTGATAATTAGTTCTTTGACATACTAATACTTTTGTTCCGGATGCGATCATTGGTAAATTCCCTGACAAAAAACACACGGTAGATGGAATTTTATCCTTTTTTGGTCCGACCTCAGAGTACAACCAATAGCCGCCCGCTTAACGCTGCCCCTGCATCGGCTTGCAAATTCTTGAAAAATGAGGTAATGCCGTAAAATTAACCGGCGCCGGCGACCTTCTATGCTAATGAAATTTACTTAAATACTTTAAAAACACCGTGTTAAGCGAAGTGACGATCGGTAGAAAATGCCCTGCATCGGCTTGCAGAAGCCCCCATTTAGGGGGCTGGGGGGTGCAAAAAAACTATCATTAACCTCGCATTACCCCGCAAAAACGGCCATCAATTCAGCAAAAAACAGAACATTAACCCTGCATTAACCTCGCAATAAAACTTTGGCCGTTGAAGTCTCGGCGAAGGTTTGGGGATAAAATAAGTACTTTACAATCGATCCCAATCATCGGTATGAATAGTCATATGGCTTGTTCCCGGAGAGCAGTATCAGATGTCTCCCGTCCGCAGAAAGGCCTCGGCAAAAGAAAGGGGGGGAACCGGCAAGCCTGCGTGAGGGCCTGGTGTTATCTCAAATTAATTTTGTCTGTATAATATAAATTATTACTTTACCATAAAAAAGTATCGTCCGTTATAAGGTAACACTAACGCCCCAAGAACCGGCGCAATTGGAAGCCGTAATGAGCAAAGGGAAACACAGCTCACTTCAATTTCGCAATGCTTGTATTTTACTCAATTGCGATGAACGGGGCGATGGTCAAAAAGTATCCAATGAGCAATAGATCAGATACTTCAAATTACTACCAAAACGGTGGAGCGTTTAAAGCAGCGGCTTATTGAGGAAGGATTTGAAGCCTGCATGGATCGCAAACCGTATCCTGAAGTAAAAGAAATAAAAACAGCTGGTGATTTCGAAGCGCATTTAGTCGCAACGAGTTGTAGCAAAGGGGCATCCGCACATCAGTCATTTATAATCTCTCACCACCTGTCTCGATTCCCCCAACCCATCTACCCCCAGCTCAACTACATCTCCCGCTTTCAAATAAACCGGTGGTTTCATACCCAGGCCAACCCCTGCGGGGGTGCCGGTCGAAATAATATCGCCTGGCAGCAGCGTCATGAACTGGCTGGTGTACGATACAAGGTAGGGTACGTTAAATACGAAATTAGCGGTGCTGCCATCCTGCATCGTCTGGCCGTTAACTTTTAACCAAAGGCGTAAATGGTGCGGGTCGGGTATTTCGTCCTTTGTGGCGAAGAAGGGGCCAAGGGGTGCAAAGGTGTCACAGCCTTTGCCTTTGTCCCAGGTGCCGCCGCGTTCCATCTGGAACTCGCGCTCCGAAACATCGTTGTGCAGTACATAGCCGGCAACGTAATCCATGGCATCGGCCTCATCGACATAGGTTGTTTTTTTGCCGATAACGATGGCCAGTTCCACTTCCCAATCTGTTTTTTTTGAATTCCTGGGGATGAGGATGTCGTCGTATGGACCGATGATGGCTGTGGTCGATTTCATAAAGATTACCGGCTCCGTTGGGATTTTGGCGCCGGTTTCTTCCGCATGGTCGCGGTAGTTCAGCCCGATGCAAACGAGCTTGGAGGGCCGGCCAAGGGGGCTGCCTAAACGGAGGTTAGCAGGTACTTCCTGGAGCCTGGCCGTTTTGAGAAAGTCGCTTAGCCGCGCTAGCCCGTCGGATTCAAAGAAGGCTTCACCATAATCTTCCCCAAAGACGGAGGTATCAAAACGTTTGCCGTCGATAATTATCCCTGTTTTCTCTTTGCCGGGTTCGCCAAATCTGATGAGCTTCATATTTTAATCGGTTGTCAGTTCAATAATCGTGTCGACCGGGTCTAATGTCAGCCCGTCGGTATAAACAAAAACGCCTTCGGGCTGCTGCTTGATCTTTAATTTGCTGCCATCGGCCAGCAACACCGCTTTGCTTACTTTCCCCTCGACCGAAGGGATGAAGATGTAGGGCTGCCGGGGTGTTTTAAGAACGTGTGCATATAAAACGTGCGGTTTATAAGTGATGACACCCCATTGCTGCGGAGGAATGAGGCCGCCGCGCGTGCCGTAAATGCTTTCGCCGTTTTTTTGCATCCAGTTGCCTACCACAGCCAGGGTATCGGCAAATTCCGGTTGTATCTTTCCATTTGGCATAGGGCCTACGTTCAATAAAAAGTTCGCATTGTTTCCGGCAGCATTCACCAGGTACTGGATGATCTGTTTAACGGTTTTATAGCTCCGGTCATTAATGTTAAAACCCCAGCTGTTGTTGATGGTTTCGCAGGTTTCCAGCGGCAGCTGGCTAATTTGCGACTTGCCGCTAAAGCCGGTGGTGTTGCCACCGGGCAGGTCCTTTTCAAACATCTGGAAATCCTCGCCCGGTTTAACCGCTTCGTGGTGGTTATTGCCTATTAAGACGGATGAATTCAGCTTGTGGATAAGGCCGTAAATCTCGTCGAGGTGCCAGTTGGCGTTGGTGCGCTCCCAATAACCGTCGAACCAGATGCCTTTTACGCCGGGATAATTACTGATGAGTTCGGTAAGCTGGCTTTTCATGAAATTGATATAGCTGGGCCAGTTACCGTTAACCGGCTCGCCATTTACGATCGGGCTGCCGAATGCATAGTCGGGCCGGCCCCAATCCAATAAGGAGTAGTAAAAATGCAGCTCGATACCTTCCTTCTGGCATTCCTGCGCCAGCTCCATCATTGGGTCGCGATGCCAGGGAGTGGCATCGACCACGTTATAAGGCGATGCTTTGGTGCCAAACATGCTGAAGCCATCATGGTGACGCGATGTGATGGTAATGTATTTCATGCCCGCCCTTTTGGCAAATTGCACCCATGCTTTTGCGTCGAATGCCTGGGGATAAAAAAAATCAGCCAGCCGCTTGTAATTGTTGTACGGTATTTGTTTGTCGTGCATTACCCATTCGCCGGCGCCCAATTCACTGTAAATGCCCCAGTGAATGAAAAGGCCAAACTTCATATCCTGGAAATGTTCCCTCGCTGCGAGGTTATCTGGGGTGGGGGTGTAACTGGATTGTGCTTTGGCTGAACAGCAATACAGCAGCAACGTAAGCAAGGCAAGTTTTTTCATCATGATTTTGAAGGAAATCGGCGAATATTAACGGGCAATTTTTGGTTTATCGGGCAGCAAATTATAAATTCAAACTTGTTGTTTTTTTATGAAACTAACAAACGGGTTTGCATAATATTACCGTGACAGTATAAGCAGATCAGTATGGTCATTACCGGGAAGAAATTAGCCGAAGCGACGGCAGGACTAAATGAGGCAAAACGCAACTGGCAACTGCTGGATGACGGCGATGCATTCGCTACGAAGTCAAGTTTGCTGCAGCCGGTAATTTATGGCGATAAAAAGGCAATGCTAAAAATACCGGTGTGCGACGAAGAACGCCGGGGCGCAGCAGTAATGGTTTGCTGGGACGGCGCGGGGGTTGTTAAAGTATTGCAGCATGACGATTCGGCGCTGCTGATGGAACGCGCCATGGGCACAAATTCATTACGACAGATAGTGCTGATGGGTGAAGAAGATGAAGCGAATAAAATAATTTGCAGCGTTGCAGCCAAGCTTCATCAAGCACCCTGCCGTCAAAACAAGGACCTTGTACCTTTACCAATTTGGTTTAGAAGCCTGGAACCCGCTGCTGAAAAGCACGGTGGTACATTGAGGCGTTGCAGCGAGATGGCAGCCTATTTATTAAGTGATCCGAATGATATTGTAGCGCTTCATGGTGATATTCATTATGACAATATTCTTCACTCCGGTAAGGGGACTTGGTTGGCTATCGACCCTAAAGCGTTGTTAGGCGAACGGGGCTTTGATTTTGCAAACTTGTTTTGTAACCCCACGCCGGAAATCGCCAGCTCGCCAGCCAGGCTTGAGAAGGCATCTGCGTTCGTTGCCCGTGAAGCCGGGCTGGATTTCAGGCGGCTTTTGCAATGGATAGCCGCATGGAGCGGGTTGTCCGCCGCATGGATGCTGGAAGACGGCGAAAATCCGGTTGTGCCGCTTACCGTTGCGCAAAATGCATTGGCCCAACTGGCAAAATTCTAATTATTTGGACTCCGCCAAAATATTGATAACGATGATTACCTTCTTCCTACCGTACTGACGAACGTTAATTATTCAGGGTAATAAACCCGCCATCAATCGGGTAATCACAGCCGGTGATAAAACCGGCTTCGTCTGAGCAAAGGTATAAGGCAAGGGTAGCGATTTCAACCGGCTGCGCCATGCGGCCAATCGGCTGGGTTTTTGAAAGTTTTTCGAATATCTCCGCTTCCTGGCCGGCATAGTTTTTCGAGATAAAACCATCTACAAAAGGCGTGTGTACCCGTGCCGGCGAAATACAGTTGCAGCGTATGTTTTCCGCAAGGTAATCGCGCGCCACCGATAATGTCATGGCGTGGATGGCGCCCTTGCTGGTGGAATAGGCAAACCTGTCGGTGATGCCCACATGCGCAGCAATAGAGGCTGTATTTAATATGACGCCGCCACCATTTGCCTTTAATAATGGAATTCCGGCGAAAAGGCAGTTGTAAGCGCCTTTAATGTTGACGTTGTATATTCTGTCGAAATCGGCTTCGCTGGTGGTATCGGCGCGGCCGATATGCGCAATGCCGGCGTTGTTGATGAGTATATTGATGTTTTTGATCGCGGAAAAGGTTTCGATCACCTGCAACTGGTTGCTGATATCGCAGGTGTGGCGGGTGGCTTTGCCGTTTTTGGCCACTATTTCGTTAACGGTGTCGATTGCGGCTTCGCTGTTTACTTCGATGATATGAACTTCGGCGCCTTGCGCGGCAAAAAGTATCGACATAGCTTTACCTATCCCGCTGCCGCCGCCAGTGATGACTGCTACTTTATTGGTTAGTTTGAACATGCTTTTTTATTCTTTATTACAGATTATTGTCAAGAACGCCCGCGGCGGTGTGGTTCTGACCAAATTTGACACATTGATTAGCAAGTGTAGCGATTGCTTCGTTCCTCGCAAGGACGGTCTGGCGGTCGTGGGCAATCATCGACTCCTTTGATTACTATTTCTTGCAGGATGACGCCCTTGAGGCCACTCATCCCGGCATTGGTTTATAACGAAATACCTCTTTTCCATGGAATAAAGTCATCCTGCCCCAAAGTTACCGATTTGGGTTCCACCTCGCCGCTGGCCACTTGTATAACATAATTTAAAATTCGTTCCCCTGCCTGCTGGATGGTTTCTTCGCCTTCTATAATGGTACCACAGTTGATGTCGATGATATCTGGCATTTTAACGGCCATTTTGGTGTTCGTCGACAGTTTGATCACCGGCGTTACCGGGTTGCCGGTGGGCGTGCCCAGGCCCGTTGTAAATAGCACCACGGTGGCGCCTGCACCTACTTCGGCCGTGGTGCTTTCCACATCGCTGCCGGGTGTGCAAAGCAGGTTAAGGCCGGGTTTTGATACTTTCGCCGGGTAATCGAGCACATCGGTGACGGGCGACGTGCCACCTTTTTTCGCAGCGCCTGCCGATTTGATGGCATCGGTTATCAAGCCGTCGCGGATGTTCCCCGGGGAGGGGTTGGCATAGAAGCCTGATCCGTCTGCTTCAGCTCTTGCGTTATAGGTTTTCATCAGGCTCATAAAATAATTAGCCTTTTCCTCGTCTATGCAGCGGTCGCTTAATTCCTGTTCCACGCCGCAAAGTTCCGGGAATTCTGAGAGGATCACTGAACCACCCAGCGAAACCAGCAGATCGGACACATAACCCAGCGCCGGGTTGGCTGAAATACCCGAGAAACCATCCGAACCGCCGCATTCCAGCCCGATACACAATTTGGAGAGCGGAGCGGGCTGCCGTTCCAATTGGTTAACCTGCACCAGCCCAGCGAAAGTTTGTTTAATGGCTTGCTGCATCAGCTCGGCCTCGGTGCCTGTTTTTTGCTGCTCAAGAATAACGAGGGGTTTGCTAAAATTGGCATCGCGCACCTTTATTTCCTGTTGTAAGATACTTACCTGGGCATTCTGACAGCCAAGGCTCAATATCGTTGCGCCCGCCACGTTTGGGTGGGTAATATAGCCTGCGATAAGCCCGCAAAGGGTTTGTGCGTCGGAGCGCGTACAGCCGCAACCCATTTCGTGGGTGAGAAATTTAATACCGTCAACATTTTTAAACAGACGGCCGGCATGACCGGCTTGTTCACCAGCCTGCATATCGGTGTTGATGATTTCCTGGACCGATTTGCCAGAGCGATAGAGACTGATCAACTGGTCGACTTCGTTTTCGTAATTCTTTGCTTTTTTATAGCCCAGTTTTTCCGATAGCGCCTCCTTTAAAACATTGATATTCCTGTTCTCGCAAAATACCAGCGGCACCACAATCCAGTAATTGCCGGTGCCGACTGAGCCGTCGGCACGGTGATAACCCATAAACTTGCGGCCCTCAAAATGACTAATATCCGGTTTATGCCAATCAATTTTACGATTGCCGAGCCGAAACTCACTCGACGCGTGGCGTATGGTTTGTGTGGTGATAGGACCGCCTTTGGGTATATGCTGGACCGCCTTGCCCACCAGGACGCCGTACATCAGGATCTCATCGCCGGGCTGCAGCTCTACCAGGCTAATCTTATGCTTGGCGGCCACATCGGTAGTCAGCGGAAATTTTTCACCTTCAAAGTTTATCTCCATCCCGGCCTTTAGGTCCTGCAGGGCCACCAGCACGTTGTCTTTCGGGTGGATATGTAAAAAAGTTTTTTTTATCGATGACATGTGTCGTTCGTTTAGTCCAGCGTAAGCTCTACAACTGGTATTTCGTATGGCGGTTTCTTTTCAGGCAGCGTCAGTAACAGGTCGCCTGTATTCGCGTCCGAAGGTTTAAACAGCAGCTCCGAGCTATCGTTTACAAACTGCGCGTATTTTACCTTGCCCCCATAGCCTCGCAGGATAAGTTTTCCCTTCGGATAATCGTACAAATGTATGTATAAACGGCGTGTTGTGGGGTTGTAGGTAAGCTTGCTGCCCTCCGGTACCTGAAAATTCGATGGGGCGTAGGTGCAATCGTAAATGGCTTTGCTGTTGGCGTGCATCCAATACGAAAGGCTGTCGAGCGCATTGGTGGCGCGGTAATCAAATTCGCCGCGCGCGGTGGGGCCCACGTTTAATATCAGGTTGCCGCCATTGCTAACCGAGGTGATGAGCAGATCGAGCAGCTGGCGGTGCGTTTTCCAGGTATTTTCGTCGCGGTAATAGCCCCAGGACCCGGAAAAGGTTTGGCAGGTTTCGAACGTTTTGCCGCGGTATTTGGCTAATTCCGCGCTGCTTACCTGCTCGGGTGTCTGGAAATCGCCGCCGTCTTTGTATTCGTCAAGGCCCAGTCGATTGTTCACGATAATGCCCGGCTGCAGTTTGCGCACCAGTTTCAGCAATTCAACCGAACCCCAATCGTCCTCGCCTTTGCCGCGTTTGGCGCCTTTGTCCCAGCTCCAGTCAAGCCAAAGGACGTCTATTTTGCCGTAGTTGGTCAGCAGCTCGGTTACCTGGTTGCGGAGGTATTGCCGGTATTTCGCCATATCGCGCCCTTTGTTCAAACGACGGTAGTTGGCCTCCGATGTATCGACCTGCACTAACGGGTGCACATCGTCCATGGTGTAATCCGGGTGATGCCAGTCAAGCAGCGAATAATAAAAGCCCACTTTAAGGCCTTCTTCCCTAAAAGCCTGCACATATTCCTTCACCAGGTCGCGGTTGGCTTTGGTGTTCGTTGCTTTATAGTCGGTGTATTTCGAATCGAAAAGGCAAAAACCTTCGTGGTGTTTGGTGGTCAGCACGGCGTATTTCATGCCGGCCGCCTTTGCCGCCCTGGCCCATTTATGCGGATCGAAATGATCAGGATCGAACTGCTGGAAATACTTTTGATATTCCTCGTTCGTCAGGTGCTCGTTATGCTTTACCCATTCGTGGCGGGCGGCTAAGGAGTACAGCCCCCAGTGGATGAACATCCCGAAACGGGCGTCCGACCACCATTCCATCCGTTTTTGTTTTTCGGCATCGGTTTCATTCCCGATCATTTTTTGGGCGAAAGCCGGCGAAACAGTTAGCATCAGCATCGTCGCGAGTAACAATAATCTCCTGTTCATATTAAGTTTATAATTGAAATATCATGTTCATCAGCACCCACTTCACGCCTTTCCCGGCACCTTTCAGCGGCTGCTGGTATTTCCACATGAGTTCTTCCCACTCCTGCACTTTTGGATTGGCCCCATCCATGGCTGCTTTTCGCTCAAAGGTGAAGGTTTCATCGGTTTCCATTATCATAAACAAGCGGTTGTCGTGCAGGTATATCTCCATGTTAGTAATGCCTGAGCTGGTAATACTGTCGTGAATTTCGGGCCATATGGCGGTATGGTACCGTTCGTATTCGGCAATCAAAGCCGGATCATCTTTCAGATCGAGTGTAAGACTGTACCGGGCCATAAGCGGTTGTTTTAAGAGTTGTTATACCGGCGAACTGATTGGCTAATCAGCGGACGGTGTAATGGTATGCAAATGAAACAAGTTTGCTTCAAATATCCTTTAAAATTTGAAATTTATGCGGTAAATAATTGATGGGCTGCTACGGGGAAATCCCTTTCAACCATCAAAATTAATTTTAGCCAGAAGATCGGATGTGTTTTCCTGGTAAAAAAGGGTAGCCCCTCTGGGGCAATATTTTTCTTTTGTATTTTTTCTACAAACGGGTTGCCCCGAAGGGGCATAATATAAAAAGGGCAAAAGGAAATTTATCAGCCATTCCCTATGGGCGCCCTTAGAAGTTCTCGCCGAGGTTAACAAACAGGCCGCGTGAACCCACACCGTAAGCATAGTCGATGCATACGTTGGTGTCGGAATGCTTATTTATTTTTAACCGTATGCCGGTGCCGATGGCAGGGGCTACTCGTTGAAAACCGGTGTTCAGGCCTGAGAACGTTTCGCCGTTGGCAAAAACAACACCTCCAATCAAACCATTTTTTAAGATACCGAAACGAAACTCACCCTCGAGGTATAATAAGTCTTTACCCCTGAAACGCTGCTCGGCGTATCCCCGGCCAAAGTTATTATACGTGTCGGACGCAGTGGCGGGCAAGTCGAGATAAGGGGCATTACCCGACGTAAATTCCGTTATAGACCAAAGGGCCAGCATGTTGTAATTATTGGGTGAAAGCCTGAAATACTTTCTTAAGTCGATCTGCAACTCCTGCCAGTTGTTATCGCTGCCTAAAAAAGTATAATTATCGCGGTATAGGATTGACGCATAACCACCATTTATTGGATTGATGGGATTTTGCCGGTTATCGTACAGCAGGTTTGCCACCAGGCCCGATGAAGTTGCAGTGCTGGAAAAGCCATATTTGGTATAATCAGAAACTGTTCCGTTGGCATTGCCTTGCTGTGTAATGTTGTAATGGAAATCGCCCTGGTAGCCCAGCCCACCATAGAGGTCGGGCACAATCTCTTTGAACAACGTGCCGTAAGTCCGTACGTAGGAATAAACAATGGGGTCATCGGTCGCACTTGTGGTTCCCGAACCCAGCCCGTACGTATCAACCGGGTATCGCTCCACCCTGAGGTCGGTTGTTAACTTGAACTTGTTTTTGTCGAACCAAACTTCTGAGCGGCTGGCCAAAATACGCTGGCTTTTGGTGTCGTAAACAAACTCCGCATCAATGGCGGACAGATTCTCCTGGTGCGGATCGCCTGTATAAAACGCCACGTTGGCCGTAATGTCAGCGGCAAATCCGGTGGATAAGGAGTAACCCACAGCCGGCACCACCGAAAAGACGAGCTTTTTTGCCTTTAACCGTGAATTGCTGGCCGTATCTTTTTTAAGAATCCTTAATATCACGTCGATCATATCGCGTTGTTTCGCGGAATCGACGATGGATGTGGAATCGGGTGTAGCATGATTTTTACTTAACAATGATGTGTCGCGTTGGGCTGTAACCCTGAAAGAACAAAATACAGTAATGGTAAGGAGCAAATATTGGAGTGTTTTCAATGGCTAAAGCTTTTGATCTAAATATAAATGCGGAATTCTGAATTTAAGATGATTTTAATCTTTTTGAATAATGGCTGACATTGGTGCTAAGTTCGCATAACCCTGTTTAGAACACTTCGCCGAGGTTTACAAACAAGCCCCTTGAGCCATTTATGCCTACGCCGTAGTCTATACAAATATTGGAGTTGGAATGTTTGTTTACTTTTATCCGCAGACCAGCTCCGGCTGCAGGTGCAAGGCCCTGGAAGGAACTGTTTTGCAGGCCTGAAAAGCTTTCGCCATTAGCAAACAGTACGGCCCCAAGCAAACCATTATTGGTAAGGCCAAAGCGATATTCAGCCTCGAGATATAACTCGTTTTTGCCGCGATAACGACCGATGGCATAGCCACGACCACTGTTGTTATACATGTCGGATCCAGTTGCCGGGAGATCCAGGTACGGCGCGTCGCCCCAGGTAAAGGCCGCGATGCTCCATATCGCCAGTACATTATTTGAATTCGCTGAAAGCTTAATGTATTTACGGAAATCGGCCTGTGCTGATTCCCAATTATTGTCACTGCCTAAAAAGGTTGTGTTTTGACGGAAAATGAAACTTGCGTAGGCGCCGCCAAGCGGGTTAATTGGGTTTTTCCGGTTATCGAACAAAAAGTCGACATTAAGGCCGGATGAAGTGGAGGATTTTGGCTGGCCGTATTTCATAAAATCAGACTCGCTGCCATTGGCATCCCCCGTAGCCGTAATATTGTAATGGTAATCCAGGTTATAGCCGGCACCGACGTAATAACTTCCGGTGATTTTTTTTAGAACCGTTTCATAAACCCTTATGTAACGATAGTCGATGGCATCGGCATTGGCTAATTTGCTGAACGTGCCGAGGCCATAAGTGTCGGTAGGGTAAATTTCGTAACGCAGATCGGATACTACCTTGAAATCATTGGCCGTACCCCAAATCTCTGAACGGATTCGGAGCAGTTTTTGGATCTTAGAATCGTAACCCAGGTCGGAGGAAACAACCGAAAGGTTTTGGTGATGATCGGACGCCGTGTAAAAACCGGCATTGGCGCTGAGGTCCGCAATATAACCGGTCGAGAGGGAATAGCCGCCGTAGGGAATCACCGAAAAGTTGAATTTTCCGGCCGCTGATCTTTTTTCGGGCGACGTGTTTTTGTTAACAATTTTTTCAAACAAATCAACAATATCCCTTTGGTTTGACGAATCCACGACAAGTGTGTCGGAGTTGTTTTGTTTTACGAGGGGCGAGTTATTTTGCTGGGCAAATGTATTTGAACAGGCGAAGACCACTGCGAACAAAAGTTTAAGTTGTGGCGACTTCAAATGGTTTGCGGCAATTAATTTCTCAGTAAGCTCAAAACTATGACTTCCATCTTAAGACAGAAACCGGGGCGCTAAGTTTAGCTTGTTTAAAAATAAAACTTGTCAAATCCGCTGTCATCTTAAGGCGCGTCCGGTAGATAACAGAAATATCAGGAATATGGTATTTATTGATACCAACGAATCGCAAAGCGCTATGTATTTGTTACAGAGGACGCATTCAGAAAAAAAACGTGCGTAATTGTGTTACTAAGCTCATCGACATGCCGGAAGTGAAAATATAGGAGCGTTTTCACTGACTAAAACTTTTTGGCTAAATATATACGCTAATTTCTGAATTTACGATGATCTTAATCTTTCTTGAATGATGGTAGCGGTGGCATGGAATGCTAATAGCTTTGTTTAGAACACTTCGCCCAGGTTTACAAACAAGCCCCTGGAGCCATTAATGCCTACGCCGTAATCTATACAAATATTGGAGTTGGAATGTTTGTTCACTTTTATGCGTAAGCCGGGCCCGGCTGCGGGTGCGACCCCTTCGAATGAGTTGCTTTGCAGGCCCGAAAAGCTTTCGGCATTTGCAAACACCACCGCACCGATCAACCCGTTTTCAGTGATCCCGAACCGGTATTCGGCTTCCGCATACAACTCGTTTTTCCCCCTGTATCGACCTAAAATGTAGCCGCGGCCGCTGGTATTATACATGTCGGCTCCTGTGGCTGGAAGATCAAGATAAGGCGCATAACCCGATGTAAATGCGGCGATAGTCCATATCGCTAATATGTCATTTGAATTGGGCGACAGCCTGATGTATTTTCTAAAATCGGCCTTTATCTGCCGCCAACTGTTATCGCTTCCTAAAAACTTAGGGTTTTCGCGAAAAATCAGGCTTGCATAGGCTCCTCCAAGCGGGTTGATCGGGTTTTTCCGGTTGTCAAATAAGAGTGAAATGTTAAACCCGGAAGACACGGATGATTTGGGTTGCCCATACTTCTCGAAGTCTGATACAGTGCCGTCGGCATCGCCCGATGCTGTAATATCATAGTGGTCGTCGAGGTTGTAACCGGCGCCGACATAATAACTTCCTGCCACCCTTTTAAAAACCGTTTCGTAAACCCTCATATAGTGGTAATCGATGTCATCGTCGGTGGATAATTTGCTGAATGTGCCGAGACCGTATGTATCTGTGGGATAAATATCAAAGCGCAAGTCGGAAACAAGCTTTAATTCATTATCGCTTCCCCAAATTTCGGATCGGATCCTCAGTATCTTTTGCAATTTTGAATCAAGACCGATATCCGATGTGATGACCGACAGATTTTGATGATGGTTTGCAGCGGTGTAAAACCCTGCATTGGAACTCACATCGGCGATAGCGCCAGTTGAAAGCGAGTACCCAACATAGGGGATGATCGAAAAATTAAAAGCGCCTGATGCCGTCCGTTTTTGCGGCGATGCATCCTTATAGAAAAAATGCTGGTAAACATCCACAATATCTCTTTGCCTGGATGAATCGATCTTTAATGTATCACGACGAGTTTGCGGCAGGAGCGCGGAAGTATTTACCTGGCCAGGTGCGTTTAAAGAAATTAAAACCAATAACAGGGGAAAGAAAGGTTTAAGCGTCTTCAACTGCGGCTATAATAAATTCGATGGGTATTAAAATTATGCTTACTCCCTTTAAAACCGCTATTAAGCAGATAAGTTTAAACAAAATGGAAATTCCTTCGCCGGAACCCATTTCCCTGTAAATAAACTGAAATAATTTGAGATGCTCCTACTATTTGTGTTTTTAATATATACGCGAGTCAAGAGCCAAGAATCAATCCCGCACGTGCGGGAAAGAGCCAGGAAGGAAGTGGTAGTAGCAGGAGGAAGAATCAAGAGCCAAGAACCAATCCCGCACGCGCGGGAAAGAAAAATATGGGTGAGATGGACAAATTATAACGAAGCCCGAGGATTAACATCTTCGGGCTCCGTTGCGTAATCGTATTCCTTGCGTTACTGGCCGCGTCCGCCGCCAGGTGTGCCTCCGCCTCCGGCGGGCGCAGTGCCAGTAGCAGGCGTGGTGCCGACAGGTACTGGTGTAGTGTCGTTATCCTGCTGATCTTCGGTTGGTTTTTCCTTCTTGAATTCCATCTTACCAAACTTATACATCAGGCTGATACCGAATGAACGTAATGGTATTTCGCGCAAGGCGCTTTGATTAAAGTTGCTGCCATAAGTAGTTGTGCGCACATCAACATACTGGTTAAACGGATTTGCCGCCGTCAGGCCAATGCTTGCCTTTCTCTTCCATAACTGCTTACGCACTGCGAAATTGTAAAAAACAAACCCCGGGTTGGTTCCCTGGATAGTTACCTGGGATGACCGGTAGTTGATGAAGAACTCTGCTGCAAGGTCTTTAGCAAATTCGTAGCTGGTATTCAAATTCATCCGGTAATAAAAACCATTTACAGTCGCCAGGCCCGGATCTTCAACTTCCCTGTTGGCAAAAAACATATTCGTCCGGAAGGTAAATTTGCCTGCAGGCAGCGAAGCGAAGAGGTTAGCGCCTTCATCGATCTGCTTGCCAATATTTGCCTGCTCACTAAGAAAAACATCACTATAGGTGGTACCGTCAATCGTTAATTCGGGCGCAAACGTTGTAAAAGACTGGATGTCGTTGGTGGTATAGCGATAAAATCCTGCAAAATAGATATTTGCGCCGTCGCTGAATGATTTATTATAGCCCAGCTCAAAATTGTGGCCGAATTCCGGTTTCAGGTCCGGGTTGCCCGTACTGATGTTATGAGGGTCGGCGACGTTATCAAATGGATTGAGCGAATTGTAATTGGGCCGCTGGATCCTGTAGGAGTAACTTATTTTAATACTTTGTGTTTTATCCAGCTTATGCGAGAGCACGAACGACGGGGCTAAGGTGTTGTATGAGGGCAAAATCGTGTTCGGAAAATCAGAGCTTAAAGAAGTGTATTCGTCTCTCAGACCGGCCTTGCCGTCGAGGAAATCATCGAATAAGGTAAAGTTAGCCGACAGGTAATAGGCGTACACCCGGCTGTTGTACTGGAAACTGTAGCTTTGCAAAGGGTTAAATGCATAAACCCCCGTCGTGGTATCAAGCGTTTGTGTGTTGACCGTGTTATTGATATTTTCAATAGTGGCCTTGGCCCCTGTTTCGAAGGAGAATGTTTTGGTGATGGGTTGCGTATAGTCAACCTGGATAACGGTCTCCTTGTCGGCGCCGGGGTTTGTCCCGATTGACCCGGTGGAAGGATAAATGACGTTGGTGTAATCCTGCTGGGTTGTATAATCGTTGGTATTGGAACCTAAACTTTCATTGATCAAAATATCCAGCTCCTGGTCCTTCTGACTGAATGTCTTTTTGTAAGCCAGGCTAAAGTCGATGGTGTTATCGCTGAAGCGGCTGGTATTATTGGTTCTGCTGGAAGTGTCAACTGCGAGGGCGCTCTGCGTAAAATAAGTGGTTTGATCGTTGTTAACATATCCGTTGCTGTTATTGCCAAAATGATTATAGTTAACGGCCGCCGTAAGTTGATCCTTTGGCGTAATGTCGTACGTAAGACTGAGGCCCGAGCGGTAACCACTCCGCGCAAAATTGCTTAGACCATTCTGATTCAAATTGGTAACGGTATCCCTGGTATTGCTGTAGGACGTGCGACCGGTAGAACTCGGTGTTGCGCTTGTAAGGCTTTCGTTACCGCTGAAAAACACACCGACTCCAATCTTTCCTTTTTTTGCATTCAGGTTAAATGAACCATTTTCGAGCCGGGTACCTGCGGAAAGGTTGACCGTGCCATTAACGCCCTGTACGTTATTATCTTTTAGAATAATATTAATGATACCCCCGGTTCCGGAAGCATCGTACTTTGCACCGGGGTTAGTGATCACTTCGATGCTTTTGATCTGGCTGGCGGGAATAGCTTCCAGGGCGTCGGTGATACTGGCGCCGAAGATGGTTGATGGCTTGCCGTTTATCAGGAACTGGATATTGGTATTACCCATCAGTTCCACATTACCGTTGATGTCGACTGAAACCATCGGCACTTTTTGTAAAACGTCCAAAGCAAGGCCGCCCTGGGTGGTTAGATCATTTTGAGGGTTGAAGACTACTTTGTCTATTTTATTTTCGATAGTAGGGGCACTGGCGACGATGTTCACCTCTTTCATCTGGGTTGACGATGATGCCAGCAAGATGGTCCCAAGGGGTGCGTCCTTGTTCGCTCCGCCGAGAATTACGTGAGGGAGGGTTTTACGTTTATAGCCCAAAAAATCAATGGTTACTTTATAATCGCCGGCCGGAATTCCGGAGATAACAAAATTGCCGTTGGGATCGGTGCTGATACCGTTGAAAGGTGACGGGTTGCCCTGTTTGTAAACGCTTACGGTTGCATAATCAACGGGCTGTTTTGTTACCGAATCGATCACCTTACCGGTTATTTTCCCGACAGCATCGAATGAACCCAGGCGCGGGCCTCCATTTTGAGCCTTAACGCCCATGGCCGTTATTATTAAAAAAAGAAAGAAACAGATATTTTTCATTTTGTATGGTGCGTATGTGCAAAAAAATTAATCATACAAAATTGTACCGAAAAATTGGAATAAAACTGAATTTCGGTCGGGGGTATTATAATTGTTACCGAGTAAGTGTGATTGTTACAATAAGAGGAGAAATATATATTAAACACCAATTAATACGAACGCATATTTCATAATATTCAATGGGTCGCTGGTGGTTGTGTATTTAATTCTTGACGGGAAGCGCACAGATGTGCGGATGTGCGGATGCTCCTTCGCTACCTCCTTCGCTGAAGCTACGGCGGTTGAAAAAAGCTACGGCGCACGAAGTGTGCGGATGTGTACGAGAATGTTAGTTATTTTCCGGACTTAAGGCTGCGGCGGTGTTTGCTATAACGTCATCATTTTGTTTAAGCAAGCGGATGATCTGTACAAAGCGGCGGCGATAGGTTTTATCCATTGCGGTAATTGTTACGCCATGTTCTTTGCCCGAAGTAGAATGGATGAACTTAAACTCGTCCCCATCATTGCAGTATACAATGCCAACGTGGCCGATGCGACGGGAGCGGCGGCTGGTTCCTGTGAATAAGATAATGTCACCAGGTTTTGCATCTTCGAGGCGTATCTTTTCCCCAACATTTATGAATTCGCAGGAGGACCGCGGAACACTGAAATTGAAGGATTTAAAAACGTAGCTTACAAAGCCTGAACAATCAAACCCCCGGGCGGGGTCGGAGGTGGCAGAACGATACCGGGTGCCAATAAGGCTTTCCGCAAATTGCAGCAGGCTATCGGGCGAAACGCTGTCGGTATTAAAAACAACCGGGTGCGGCTTAAAGCCAGGCGGTTTTGCACTCGCGTTGCCGAACACGGAAACCGCCATGCAAATAACTGCCGAAAGGGTTAATAAATAGTTCTTCATTAGAGGCCCGCAATTTATCGGAATTATTTACATATGCCTAATTTTTTGTAAAAAAGGCAAAAAGACCCCTTGAAGGTTGAAAAATACAACGAAAATTTAAAAAATCAGCACCAGGCTGCCGCCAATGATCAAAGCTGCCCCCGCGGCTGTTTTTAGGGTGAGCGGTTCGTTCAAAAACAAGGCCGCCAGCACGATAGCGATGGCCACACTCATTTTGTCGACGGGTGCTACCTGCGATACTTCACCGAGTTGCAAGGCCTTGAAATAACAAACCCATGACAAGCCGGTAGCACAGCCGGAAAGCACCAGGAATATCCAATTCGTTTTGGTAAGACTGCCGATGGCGCCCGCGCCACCGCGCAAAAACGCAATTCCCCAGGCTATTATCAGGATGACCACCGTACGAATTGCCGTCGCCAGGTCGGTGTCGACCCCTTTGATCCCTAACTTTGCAAAAATTGCGGTCAAGGCCGCGAAGAATGCCGATAGTAAAGCGAATATCCACCACATGGTAAAGGTATTTAAGGGTTAAAATTTGTATTAATCCCGCACGTGCGGGAAAGAGCCAAGAATCAAGAAAAAATGTCAGCCGGGAATAAAAATGGAACAATTTAAGCCGTTTGTTCCACGCGAAGCTGTAAATGCCGGGTTTTATTTTTTGATCTCGATTATTGGCGCTAATATCTTGAATCGCATGTTTTAATAAAAATAGGAATATTAGCGCAGTATGCCGGGCAATAAATCTAAAATCCGGAATTCTCCCAAATCTTTCCAAATTTGCTTTTGTATATTTAGCTAAAAATAGATTGAAGATCCTGATCATTGAAGATGAAGAAGGCCTCCGGGAAAGCATCGAGGAATATTTCACGGACGACAATAATATTTGCGAAACAGCCAAAACCTACACGGCTGCTTTAAGTAAAATAAATCTGTACCGGTACGATTGCATTTTGCTTGATATTACCCTGCCGGGCGGGAGCGGGATGGATATTTTGAAGGTGCTTAAAGAAAATAATTACCCCGATGGCGTGCTCATCATTTCGGCCAAAAACTCCCTTGACGACCGGATCGACGGGTTAAACCTGGGTGCAGACGATTACCTGGTGAAGCCTTTTCACCTGTCAGAATTGAAAGCCCGGGTATCGGCGATCATCCGGAGAAAGACCTTTAACGGCAGCAACCAGTTGATATTTAATGAACTCGCAATTGACCTGTTGGCCAAAGAAGTAAAAGTTGGGCAAAATCAAGTAAAGCTCACCCGCAAGGAGTACGCCCTGCTGCTATATTTTATTGCAAACAAAGGCAAGGTTGTATCAAAGAACGCAATCGCCGAGCACCTTTGGGGCGATGGCATCGACCTGGCCGATAATTTCGATTTTATCTATTCGCATATCAAAAATGTGCGCAAAAAATTGGTGGAGGGCGGTTGCCGCGATTATATACAGGCTGCCTATGGCATGGGCTATAAATTCTCGGACCAATGAAGCTGCAGACGCGTTACAATTATGTAAACCTTGTTACTACTGTTATCGTACTGCTGATAACGGGGTTAGTTTATTACCAGGCCATCAGCTGGATATTAACCTGGCAAAAGGATAAGGACCTTAAGGACGAGGAGCAAGAGATATTTCAGTATGTGTCGCTTAACCATCAACTGCCGCAAACTTTTGAGACCAACGATCAGCAAATCTCTTTTGCGGCGGCAGCGCCAGGTTCCGTACGGCGGGAGTTTATCAATACGGTTTATTTTAAAAAATGGGATCAGGGAGAAGGCCGCCACAGGCGCCATCATGGTAAAGGGGGCGAATATGAACCCGGCCGCGGCCTGGTCACATCGGTGGGTGTGGGCGACCAATATTATAAAGTGCTGATCGTTGAATCGGAGGTGGAAACAGAGGACCTGATACGCCTTATTTTTACCATCACTATTGGCGTGATCCTGTTTTTGTTGCTGGTGCTGCTATTGATCAACCGGCTGGTGTTGCGAAGACTGTGGCGGCCTTTTTACGGAATTATGGGCGAATTGCGATCGTTCAATATTGCTGATAACCGGGAAGTTACGAAAGTGGATACCTCAACAGATGAGTTCAGGGAATTGAACGTCGTGGTTACCAATATGGCGCAAAAAGCAAAGCACGATTATAAGGACCTGAAGGCGTTTACCGAAAATGCCTCGCATGAGCTGCTGACCCCGATTGCAGTGATCAACTCAAAGCTCGATACGCTCATCCAAACCGGTAATTTAAACGAAAAACAAAGCGGGCTATTAAATGACCTTTACAGCGCTGTTTCGCGACTGAACCGCTTAAACCAATCGTTGCTGTTGCTGGTGAAGATAGAGAACAGGTTGCTGCACGAACAAAAGCCGATAAACCTAAAGGAACTGGTGGAAGAAACTATAACACAGCTTGAGGAAATATTTAACGACAAAAGCCTCACGGTATCCTGCAGCCTTGAGGAGAAGCAAATAACCGGCAGTCGTTACCTGGCCGAGATCCTGGTTAGCAACCTGGTGAACAATGCCGTGCGCCATAACTACCGGGGCGGCGAAATTGTAATTACATTAACGGCAGGAAGCCTGGTTGTTAAAAATACCGGCGAAGATTGGCCACTTGATGCCGAAAGGATATTCACACGTTTTCATAAATCATCCGGATCAGAAGGAAGCGGCCTGGGGCTTACCATTTCAAAACAGATATGCAATAACTTCGGCTTTTCGCTTGATTATAGCTTTAGGGATGCTTACCATACATTTACTATCGGGTTCGATGGAGTGGCAACTCCGGATTGATGGAATACTAGTGTGATGTCATGTCAATTACAAATTGTCGGATAGAGTCTTTTTAGCTTGATCCATTCCCCGCTCCCGCAAGCGTCACGCTTGTGGTAATGAAGCGACATGTAACCCCCTGTACCATTCTTATCCCAAAACACTTTCAAAAGCATCGATATACTTTTCGATATACACGTCTTTTGAAGGAGCTTTATACTGCATAATAAACCTCGGATGCTCCAGCGCGATAATTTTTTGAAAGAACCCCTCTTTTTCATTCAGCTTCCTCAGAAACCTTTCATTCTTCCCGTTGCCAAAGCAAAAACAAGTATCCGTATCAACCCCTAAAGCGATTTGCTTTCGGATATTTTCGATGATAAAATCATGTACCGCGGCCGTCAGTGTGGTGCTGTCATAATAGTTATAATTGATCTCCTTGCCACCTTCCTTTACCGAGGTAAAGCCAAGCGGGCAGACGGAATTGATGTAAAAGCTATTATAAAATCGCTCAGCCCCTCCGAAAGCTGCAATCATCTCATAAATAAATACCGACGACGGCTCATGCGTTTCCTTACCCTGGTAATCAATTTTGCACACTGATTTCAGCCGTTTGGAATCGGTAAAAGGTATCCCGGTAACCCCACCTCCAAACCGGCCGGGGTTGATGCCAAGTATCAAATGCCGTTTGCGGGTGTCGTCATAAAACTTTTTATAAAACTGTTCCATGATGACAATAACCTGCGGGTTATCCTTAAAGGGATTCATGATGCGAATACCTGCCGGGAGTTCATCCTCAAAATCTAATTGCTTATTAAACCGGATCACGCTGTCGGCAAACGTCATGCTGGGAGATAAATTTCTTTTCCAAATCTATCAAATCCGCAGGAAGGTTTCAGAAGACCGATAGAACTAATGATTAATTTTACAGCAATCCAAAGATGTGATTCCTTAATAGGACAATTGAATGAGTACCGACAAAACACTCTCCGATTTCCTGGAGGGCAAAAGCCTGTACACCGTAGCGCTTTTTGACCACCTTGTAATTGAATACCGCCAGATTGGCGGCGTCAGTATTCATCCTCTAAAATCCATGATAGCCTTTGCGGCAGATAAAAAGTTCGCCTATGTGATACAACTTGGCAAAAACTTTATCGATGTGGTATTTCCGTTCAAACAACCCTATCAGGATAATTTTTGCTTCAACAAAATAAAGCAGGTGCCGGGCACCAACGATTATAACCATCATTTACGCATTTATCTGCCCGAGGACATCAATGACGAGGTTCGCCACTATATGCGCCTGGCGTACGAAAACGGGTCGGGCAGATGATAACCTACCCTGCCGGTTCATCCACCCCCGCCGATTGGTCCTTCATCAGCACGTAAACGTTCTTTTGGCAACTATCGCAGTAATATATCTTTATCGGTAAAAAATACAAGGCGTGTTTTAAAAACCAGTCTCGTTTCACCCTGTGGTGAAATGTGTGGGTGCATACCGGGCAGTTAAGGGATGGCTTTTTCATAATCGTAAATGGTATTAATTGATTGTTATAATTGGTCCAAAATTTTATACAGGCTCATATTTCAGCACTTCTTTGTCTGTTATAAGGATGTACCTGTATTTTACGCAATAGGCGCAGAAGTAAACCTTAATGGGTAAAAAGAAGAGCACATTCCTTAAAATCCAATTTGGGTACTGGCGGTAGTGGTAAATGGTGTGGCATTTATAACACCGTAAAGATGGTTTCTTTTTAACGGGCGCCCCGTTTATTAACCCATGCTTTTTCGCAACTGCTAACTGTTCCATATCTTTTAATTTAGTCTTCATATCTACCTGAATCGACAGGACTAAATTAAGGACGAGGCGTGGCCGCGGAAATACCACGTAGTTGGTATTTTTTAGGGTATTGAAAAAAAAGCGAGTTAAGGGAAGAAGAATGCCCACCGGCGAAAAGTATCGGGAAACCGTTGCTAATCAACGGTTTTCATCAGTGTGTTGAAAATAACAAACTGGTTTTCAAATTGCTGGTTGTGGAGACCCTGCAGTTTATGGAAATGCTGGTTATAAAATTTATTAAAATCGGCCATGCTTTCGGCATGATACTGAACACAATAAGTAACCCCTTCGTTGGGCGAATCGATTACCGTCAACACCTGGTACGATTTAAAGAGCCCGGTCTCCATCATAGCCGGTATGTAAACCGCTTTCATCCATTTTAACCATTCCTCGTGAGCGGATTCTTCTATTATTATCGTGTCGTTAAAAATGATCATTTGCTGATATCTGTTATATTGATTGCGTAGCAATCGGCGGCGAAGTTAACACGAATTACCCAATACACGCAAATTTGGGTGCTAAATCGCCAATGGGGTTCTCTACCCATCACATATTAATGCGAATCAAGAGTCAGGGTATTACCTTTAACAATCAAGATAAAAAGTAAAATCCGGCTGATTTACAGCTTTGCGGGGAACGAACGGCTTAAATTATTCCACTCGTATCGATCGCTTATCGAGGTTGACAATTTTTTTATCCTGGTTCCTGGCTCTTGGTTCTTCGCTCTTGGTTCTTATCCCTCTCAGGACGAAGCCTCGTTTTTATCTCCTCTTAAAATCCTGAAGCGCTTCCGGGCTTCGTTTATCCACAAACTCCCGGCATAGTCGGTTATTATTTTCTGATAGTAGATTTTGGCCTGCTCTTTGTCCGACAGCTGATTTTCATAAATGTCGCCCAGCATAAAAACGGCATCATCTGCCCAAAGGCCTGTGCTATAGTCGGTGCTTATCTTTTTTAACAGCGGCACCGCATCCGTATAATTCTTTTGCTGTATAAAGATTCGCGCCTTCGCCATCAATATGCCGTCGGCCATCGTATTGTACGGGAACTTTACCCCTATGCTGTCAAGCGTTAATAAGGCTTTTTCGGGCTCCTCGGCAAATATCAGCAGATCAGCCCTTGCATACATTTTTAAAGCCTCGCCGGCGCTGTCAGCTTTGGTATTGTCAAAGATTAGGAGCGACAAATCCAAAGCATCGTTGGCGATCAGTTCGGAGGTAGCCGCCTTCAAAACATCCAGCTGGCCTTTTGCCCATTTAAAATCGCCGGTGTAAAAAGCTAACTTGGCGTTGCGGAACATGGCATCCTGGCCAATTCCTGTATTGGGATAGTCCTTTTCAACCTGGCTGTACAGCAAAGTGGCGTCCCAGGGTTTATTATTTAAAAGCGAAATATCGCCGAGGTCGAGTTTGCAGGAAGCCAGCAACGTAGGTTTCACACCCGGGATGGCAACAACTTCCTCAAGTATTTGCTGGGCATCATTTAATTTATGCAGTTTAAATGCCTCCAGGTTGGCCAGCTTTTGCATCGCGAAGGCCGTATTACTGTTTTTCCCAAATTCATTCAACAGATCGTTATAATCCTTTTCAAGGCTTAACAAGTCGTCATTTATATATTTGCCCGATGTTACCTTCAAATTTTTAGTGTCGATCAGCTCAATTTTTGCCGAGATATAATAAGGCGAATCCTTGCCCTTGCTGATCAGGTATTCGTAACCCCGGATAGCATCGTCATAGGCGCCGTTGGCATTGAGGGTGCTGCAAAGGTCAAAAACATTACTGCCATCATCGTTTTGCCGCCTGCTTAGGGCGATGGACTGGTTCAGGGCCTGGTCAAACTCCTTTTGTTGCAGGTATTGCCAGGTAAGCATCTCCACATAAAGCGTTTGCTGCGGGTCTTTTTGGATGCGTTTCAGCAATTCAACCCGCAGCATATCATAATCGGCCGGGCCTTCATAAATGCTGCTAAGGATATTTTCCGACTGGGTGAGGAATGCAGGATTGGCCGGCAAAAAATTGAGGTATTCATCCGTCAGGCCTTGCTTATCCCTTTTGAGGCGGTAAAGATTGATCAGGTCGTAAGTAAACAAGGCATCGTTATGGAGCACGATCCGGCCCTGCTGAAATATTCTTATAGCATAGTCAAGGTTACCGTTCTGGTAAAATTGCGACGCAAGCACCGATATTTGGTTCTGGTCTGCAGGCAAATTCTTCACCATATCGTCATACAGCGCATTAGCCTTATCAACGGCCCCCTGCTGGCTGTAAGCGGTACCCAGTATAATGAGGTATTGCTGGTCGCCGGGATGCTTGCGGATCATTTTTTTAGTAATATTTTCCGCATCGTCAAATTTCTTAAAACCCAGCAAAGCGTTTACATAAACCGGGTAATACTGCTCATTGTCCTGTTTATAAAGCTTCTGATAAAGATCAAGCGCCTTTTTTTCATCGCCATCAGCGGCAAATTGCCGGGCAAGCTGCAGGTCGTTGTTATCCTGTGCAAAGGCAACCGAAAAGCAAACAAAAATTAAAAATTTGCAAACACATACCCATTTCATCATTTTCAAAAATAATTAATTAAAAGTTTATATCCGGCATCACATCGCACCACCATCGCGCGGCTTTACAAAATAACGATCTTGATCGGACGCTATGGGCATAATTTTAACCGGCTGTAAATCAACTGACAGCATGCTTTTTCAATATAAATTGCCCTGCATTGAAATATTGCGCAGCCAATTTTTAAACGCTGATTAGCCCGTTTAAATAACGGAACTACAGGGTAAAATTGTAGTGACACTTAATTTTGATTCACTATATTGCCTACCTTAACCTGATTAAATACACGAATTATAAACCCAATGTTCAGGTTCTTAAGGTTATTAATTTTCTCCTTTGTTATCGGGGCGCTTTGCACATGTAAGCATCTCAATAGCAACCAGATACCTATTTCGGATTTTTTTAAGACACCTGAAAAAAGCACCTTCCGTATCTCACCTGACGGTGAATATATTTCCTACCTCAAACCATATAAAGGTAAGCAGAATTTGTTTATTCAGTCGCTTGCGGATGGATCCGTTCGAATGGCAACCTCTTTCACCGATTACCCGGTACGCGGTGACTATTTCTGGACTTATAACAACATGATCGTGTTCAGCCAGGACCTTATACTGAACGACGAACTTAAGCTATTTACGCTTGATGTTTCAGATCTTACCGTGAAGAACATTATTTCGCAGCCCAAATTACGGATAACACTCCTTAACCGCAACAAACAGAAACCCGATATCATCACTATAAGGATGAGTAAACGCGACCGCGGAAATGTAGACATTTACCATTTGAATATTAAGACCGGCGAGCTGACACCATACCTGCTAAATCCCGGGAATTTAACCGAGTGGTACCCCGACGCGGATGGCAATATCCGGCTGGTGGCTGCATCCGACGGTGTGGATAGAACCATTTTGTTCAGGCGGAATGAAAACGCACCGTTCACGAAGATAATCGAGAACAATTTTAAAACCTCGGTGAAGCCAGTTGCCTTTACAGGCGAAAAGAACTTTTTCTATGCACTGTCCAATGTCGATCGCGACAAAACCGCTTTGGTTGAGATCAATGCCGAAGACGGAAAAGAAAGAAGGGTGGTATATGCCTGCACCAATGCCGATATACAGGATGCGGAATATACCCGTAACAAAAGCCGCCTTGAATTGGTGAGATGGGAAGCCGATAAACCCCATAAGCACTTCCTTAACCAGGACATTAAAACGATTTACGACAAAGTTTCTTCGCTATTGAAAGGGCATGAAGTTAACATCATTGACCGTGACAGCGCGGAAAACAAGTTCATCATCAACACCTACACCGACCGCGATCCAGGGTCGTATTATTTATACGAAAACAATACGGGTAAACTTACCAAACTTGGCGACATTAACTCCACGATAAAACCGTCGCAGTTGTGCACCATGCAGCCCGTATCCTATAAAGCAAGCGATGGAATGACGCTATATGGGTACCTCACACTACCCCAGGGACCCGATAAAACCGATTTGCCGGTTGTGGTAATGCCGCATGACGGGCCACTTAACCAACGCTGGGTATGGACCTACACCCCCGAGGTGCAATTTTTAGCCAACCGGGGATATGCAGTCTTCCAGATAAATTTCAGGGGATCGACCGGCTATGGTAAAGCTTATCACAGTGCGGGATTTAAGGAAGTGGGCGGTAAAATTCAGCAGGACATCACCGACGGCGTAAATTGGCTCATCAAAACCAAGGTGGCCAACCCACAAAAAATAGCCATATTCGGCGGCGGTTTTGGCGGTTTTTCCGCACTGTACGGCGTATCATTTCATCCGGGAATGTACAATTGCGCAATAGGACAGCATTGTTTGATCAACTTTTTTACTTTTATAAAGGATGCGCCGCCATATTTAAAACCTGGTGTAAAAATGATGTACGAAATGGTAGGCGACCCCGAAACCGATGCGGCGCAACTCAGGGCAATATCACCGGTTTTTCACGCCGACAAGATCAAGGCGCCGCTGCTGCTGTTCCAGGGTGCTAAGGACGAACGCGCCAATATAAGCGAATTGAACCAATTTGTCCGCGAACTGAAAAAACAAAACGGCAGCGAGAATGTGGAATATTTTCTGAAGCCTAACGAGCGTACGGTATTCAGGAGCGAATATAACCGGCTGCAAATGTATACCGAGATCGAAAAATTCCTCGATAAAAATATGCGGGTTAACCAGTAAACCCTTCATGAAAAGAGCCCAAAGCGCATACCGAAAAAACTTCGCCCTCATCATCGTCTTTCTCGTGCTGATATCGGTAACTTTTGTCATCGCGCTGTTCGTTTCCTATGATCTGAATGCCAATTATGTGGAAAATGCTTTTGAATCAAGAAAAAACGAAGTTCTGGATCAAACCATCAAACCTTACGACGATCTTTTTAAGACAAAAATACCGGAGATCACCTCCTACCAGGGCTTTTTGGATTCGGCATCTGCGGCAAAGTACGCGGACTCGGTTTTCAAAGACTTCCCCTTTGTGCAAAAAATCGTTTTTTACGATGCCCGCATAAGCAACCAAAAAAACAGCACAGTTTTTCGCGACAACCTTGGTATTGATATCCATGCCATGTACCAATTTACGCCCTGGCAAGGAAAAGTAGGAGCCATCCGCATCTGGAATACCACCCACGAGGATGACTTTACGGAAATGGCCGATAAGCTCAGTGACTTCATCGCATTTTCCGACACAACGAGGGGTGCTACGGAAGCCGAAATTTTCCGGAGCTTTTATGACGTAAAATCCGGTAAGATCAGTTATTCCAATACTCTTAGGCGCGAAGACGAAAAGAACTATCGCGAAATGAGCAAGCTTAGCAATGGCTCCCCATATTACAAGCAAAACATCCTCACCTTCTTTTTAGACCCGCATTTGCTGAAGATCAAAAACACGCATAAGGAACTTTATCAGGACATTAGCATACAGCCCGTGGTGTATGACCCGGTTGATGCTGAAGCCGGCAATGTGGTCACCGAGGCAGACCTGACAGGTGCTTTCGCCGACTACAAATTGTACTTCCGGTCTGCCAAAACCTATCTCAATATCGAAACTAACCGAAGGTTTTTGCCTATCGCCGGGCTCGTGCTGCTTATTTATGCTTTTTTACTGCTGGTAGGCTGGCTCATTTACCGCAACCTTGCTGTTAACGTCAAATTATTCAAGCTTCAATACGATTTCATCAACAATTTTACACATGAGTTTAAAACACCGGTAAGCGTCATCAAAATAGCCGGATCCAATTTAAGCGCAGAAGGCGGTTTGAGCGATCGTCAGCGCAAGCAATACGGGCGGATACTGAACGAAGAGGCCGATAAGCTGAATGATTTAATGAACAAGCTGCTTTCGTTTACCCAATTGGAAAACCGGTCGATGGCGATAAAAAAGGAGGAGATTGATGTGCTTGCGTTCACTAACAGGTACAAGGAAACTTTTAAAATAAAATACCCGGATTTTAAGGTCACCTGCGATGTCCGGGGTGTCAGGTCGTTTTATACCGATCCGGTGTTGCTGGGCAGCGTTTTTCAAAACCTGGTTGAGAATGCCTATAAATATTCCCACCCCGACAAGAAGGAACTGCATATCAGTGCTTTTGCCGAAAAAAGGAATATTATTTTTTCATTCGCTGATAAGGGTATTGGCATACCAAAAAGCGAATTAAGTAATATATTTAGAAAATTTTACCGGATAGAGAATATGTATAATCAAAACGGCAGCGTCGGTTTGGGTTTGGCGTTTTGCAAAGAACTAGTTAATTTTATGAATGGAGATATCACGGTTAACAGTAAACCTAACGAAGGTTCGGAGTTTATTGTTAGCCTGCCTTACGAAAACTAAATTATGAGCAAAGAAATCAAAATCGCGCTGGTTGAGGACGACGAAAACCTGCGTTTCCTGGTTGCCGAAAGGTTGCAGTCAGAAGGGTACAAAGTACTGGAAGCCAATAATGGTGATGATGCGGAAAAGATCATTTTGCAGGACCAGCCTTCCGTTGTTTTACTGGATTGGATGCTGCCGGGGAAACAAGGCTCACGGGTATGCATCAATATCCGGAACAAAGGATACGATGGCCAGGTGATCATGATGACGGCCAAGGGGCAGGACGTAGACAAAATCGAGGCCTACAAATTTGGCGTTTCGGATTATATTATCAAGCCCTTTAACATGGACGTACTGGTTGCGATGATCGATAGTAAGATAAAGTTCACCTTAAATTCCGAGAAATCCGAGTCGTACAAGTTTGCCAATATGGAGCATTTGCCCAACACGCACCTGCTCATCCGCGATGGTAAAAAAGTAGAGCTTACTATTCTTGAAAATCGGATTTTACTGTATTTCCTTAAAAACAAAAACAAGGTGATCAACCGGGAGGAATTGATGATGGAAGTTTGGGGATACAATGCGGATGTAAATACCCGCACTTTGGATATGCATATTGTGAGGCTGCGGAAAAAGATCGAAACCAATGCCGATTCACCGCAATTCCTGCAAACCGTAAGAGGCATAGGTTATAAGTTTGTTTACGCGGGATGAGGGGTGAATAGTTGAGTTGTGAGCAGGCAGTGGGCTTTACCGGTTGGAAATGTGTGCAATTGTAGGGGTTTCTGAAAAGATCCGGATATATATATAAATTAGTTACTGGCATATAAATGAAATCTTTGCTCCGACGGTCATTAATCCAAATTTACAGCGCAATATATTTAAGGGTTAATTTTGTACTTGACATGTTACCAATACAAAACCCATGAAGCAAAAAATTCGTGTCGAAGTAAAGAATTATATGGGCTTTGATAAATAGCCTGATAGAAAGCCGATTTATATCATTACTATTGTATGGAGGGTTCTCAGCGCTAAAAACGAGAGATAAAGCGGTTAGATGCAATTCAGCGGAGGGGTAAACCGAATATTCCTGGTCGGCGAAGTTGCCGGCGACGTTCAGCAAAAAATTGTGGACGACACCGAGGTTTTATGTTTTTTTTTAGCGACCACCGAAGTTTTTCAAAAAAACGGGCGCCGCCATGAGCATATAGAAATGCACGATGTTAAACTTCCTATTGGTGTAAAGAAGAATACGGACGTTAACCGCGGCGACCTGTTATTTATACAGGGCAAACTAAAAACCCACCAGGTGATTGAAGACAACCACTCAAAAAATTACAGGGCCGAAATTTGGGTGATCCATTTGGAAAGGCTGAAATCCGCACAATTTGATATGGCCCAGCGGCCGCTATAAATACTTCAGGTTTTGCCAAAAACCTGTGCCAGGATAAAATCGCCAAAAAGACTTTCTTCCGCAATTTCTTTGTATTGGTACCGGCGAAATCGTTTTTCGATCTCCGGCAATTTCGACGCCTCAATACCGCAAACTATCCTGAAAAATATAAACATCGATTTTAGCAAAACCCCTTGCCACCACTTACCCGTCAGCCTGAAATCACAATTCAGCCATGATCCGCCGGGCTTTAATGACGAGTGAATGCAGTCGAAAACCCTTTGGAACGTCGCTTCGGTAAAATTATCAAACAAAAACGGGGTAATCACCACATCAAAGTATCCAGCCAGCTTGACATTTTCGACTGCATCATTTATAAAGATAACCTGGTTATCGCCGGTGTTTCTTTTTTTGGATAAGGCCGTCATTTTTGTCGAAACTTCAATATAAGTGATTCGCAAACCCTCCGGCCGCGTCCTCGCCAGTTCTTCTAAGATCCATCCGGTACCCCCGCCTACAATCAGCACATCCGCTACCGGCGGTACAAATCGCAGCAAATACCGTTGTGCATCAATCAATGCCTTGCCGTACACCAATTGGGCAAGGCTGTCGTAAAACCAGGCGGCATTGTTAAAATTGGCTGACATGCACCATTTAATTGATTGATTTAAATTTCAGTTGCCGGTAAGCGGTTGCCAAATATAGCAAGGCTCGCAGGATCTGTGTCGGCTGTGCCTGCTCCGCGCCCTGCGGTTAAATCTTCAAAAGGGTATTAATCACGGCCATTTTCATCTTCACAAATAATCTGTTACCTTTAAACAAACATCACATGCACATGAAATCAGCCTTTACACTTACCCTTTTGACCGGGGTTTTGTTTTTTAACACAACCGCACTTTTTGCGCAAAATGCCAACGCCACCGACAAATATAACCGACAAGAGGTGATGATACCCATGCGCGACGAGATTAAACTGCACACCGTTATCTTCACGCCAAAAACACAATCCGAAAAGCTGCCTTTTTTATTGGAACGGACGCCCTATGGTGTAAATGACTATCCAAGTCCCGAAAAAAACGGCTATATAAAAGACATGGCCGAAGAAGGCTACATTTTTGTATACCAGGATATCCGCGGGCGGTATTTGTCCGAAGGGAAATTTTTGATGCAGCACGTCAACAGTGATAAAAGCAATCCAAAATCAGTTGACGAGGCCACAGATGCGTATGATACCATAGACTGGCTGCTAAAAAATATTCCCGACAATAACGGCAAAGCGGGCATCTATGGGATTTCATACGACGGGTGGACGGCCATTATAGCCGGAACAGCCCCGCATCCCGCTTTAAAAGCTGTATCCGAACAAGCCACGCCTTCGGACATGTTTATGAATGACGACTTTCACCACAATGGCGCATTCCGGTTAAGTTATGGCTTTGAATACTCCGTGCTCACCGAGGCGGCAAAAACCGACTCTTTGTATAATTTTCATAATTATGATACCTATGACTGGTACCTGAAGCTTGGCCCTTTATCAAACATTGATAAAAAATACGCCCATCATACTTTGCCCACCTGGGATAATTTTATTGCGCATCCCAATTATGATGCCTTTTGGCAAAAACAGGCGCTGACTTATTACCTGGACAGCCCCCGCACCGCCATTCAGCATGTTTCGGGCTGGTGGGACCAGGAAGACATGGTTGGCCCGCAGTCGGCCTATAAGGCACTGGAGAAGAACGACCGCCATAACCAGAATTTTATTGTGCTTGGCCCCTGGCGGCACGGTGGCTGGGGTAGCGGCGAAGACAAATCGCTGGGAAATATAAAGTTCGACGACCAGGCTACAGGCACCTATTTCAGGCAACAGATACAAGCCAAATGGTTCGCCTGGTATTTAAAGGGTAAAGGCGATGGCAAATTTGCGGAAGCCATATCGTTTCAAACCGGATCAAACAAATGGATGAACTACACGAAATGGCCGCCAAAGGAAGCCGTAAGCAAAAAGATATATTTCCACTCCGGCGGAAAACTATCATTTGACGAGCCAACCGCCGCCGAGGTAAAGGCCTTTGACAGTTACGTGTCCGATCCGTCAAAACCGGTGCCCTACCGCGCCAGGCCGGTGGAGGAAACCTACGGCCCTAACTCCCGCTGGTACACCTGGCTTACCGACGACCAGCGGTTTGTAGATAGCCGGCCCGACGTATTGACCTGGCAAACCGACACCTTAACCCACGACGTGACCATTACCGGCGACGTGCTCGCAAAATTGTACGCTTCCACATCCGGCAGCGATGCCGATTGGGTGGTAAAGCTGATAGACGTTTACCCGGAAGATTATAAAAAGGAGCTCAAAATGTCCGGCTATGAACTGATGATCGTTGATGACGTTTTCCGCGGCAGGTTCAGGAAAAGTTTCACTAATCCCGAGCCCATTACACCCGGCAAGGTTGAAGAATATACGATAGACCTGCATGGCGCCGATCATGTCTTCAAAAAGGGCCATAAAATAATGGTCCAGGTGCAGAGTACCTGGTTCCCGATCATCGACCGGAACCCGCAAAAGTATATACCCAATATTTACAAGGCAACTGAAAGCGATTACCAGTCGGCAACGCAAAAAATTTACCATTCAACTGTTTTCCCGAGTAGTATTGTGTTACCGGTGATGAAATAGTGAATAGTGAGTGGTGAGTGGTGAATTGTGGCACAAACTGTCCTCGCCTGACCATTGCCAACCCATAACTGCCTATTGCCAACTGTCTACTGCCTACTGCCCACTCACCTTAAGAATCGACCCAAAGGGGCCATACTTGTGCTGTTTTTCACTAAACCCATCGGCGTACGGCCCGAAGGGGTAGTCGATAGGTTTGGTTTTAATCTTCTTCCAGTCATTGTGCTGATCGAAATGCGGCCTGGGTTGCGTATTAATAAACGCGGCCACATTCCAGGCTTCCTCATCGGTAAGCTGCGGGCTTTTGTAGGAAGCGCCGAAAGGCATATTGTCTTTAACAAAGCCTGCTAAATTGCGTAGCCGGTACATCCCTGCGCCATCATTATAGCTGTGCGGCCCCCAAAGCGGCGGGTAAGTATATTCGCGTTTATCGGCAGCCGGTAGCCCCTTACCATCGGCGCCGTGGCAAACTTTGCATTTAGCTATATAAACAATCCTTCCTCTATCAGTATCGGCTGCTGCATCCATGAAGGGCAGTTTGCCAACGGAAGTCCCGTACAATTTATCACCCTTTTTTACCCCCTGCCCTATCCATTTCATATAAGCCAGTATCGCCCGCACTTCGCGGCCGCTTGTATCCGGCATTTTCCCCGCAAGACTCCGCATAAAACAATCAGCGATGCGTTGCGTTGCAGGCTGGAGGGTAGTTGACCTGTCGCTCCATTTGGGATAACCGGCTATAAATATGGAATAGTTATTCGCAAATAGTTTCGCCCCGCCATCGAGGTGGCAGTTCTGGCAATTCATGCCGTTTGAGATTTGGGCAACGCTCCCCTTTGGCCCGAAATATTTGGCGGTGTGCGCCAAAAGATCCTTTCCATAGCGAATTTCAATACCGGCAGCTGTGTTGGGTATGGCGTTGGTGTCGGGTGCTTTCCAGGTATTGCCCGGCCGGTTCTGTGATAAGCTCTTCGTTGCCGCCATTTTATTGGATAGAATAGATTTAGGCCCCTGGTGACAGGAAAGCAATACCACTAGCAAGGTTAATGGCATAAGAACAAAACATAGGCGCCTTGAAAACATGATGCTGATTTGTTATAATTTGTAACCGAGGATTTGACAGTATTTATAGGCTGCGAATTCAATCGGGCAGATAAAATTAAGCTTATTTATTGGAGCCCGCAATCTGCAAGCCTCGCTTTTATCCTAACTTTACACGTTAAATTTAGTTAATGCCTCAAATCGCCTCATACAATTCAACCCGTAATAACCGCATTATCTTTTGGTTTCTGCTTGCATGGACGGCTTTAAATCTTATCCAGGCATCCACACTTGAATTGCAGGGCGATGAAGCCTATTACTGGATGTATTCCCGCTACCTCGACTGGGGCTATTTTGATCATCCGCCGATGGTGGCCCTGTTTATTCGCTTTGGCGATTCGGTCATGCACAATGAGCTCGGCCTCCGGCTGCTTACCGTGCTATCCAGTACGCTTTCTATTTACCTGCTGTGGCTCACGCTAAAAAAATACGCGGTTGATGCCTTAGGCTTTGTATTGGTAGTTTCGGGAATATTTATATTTCACATTTATGGTTTCACTACTACGCCTGATGCGCCGCTCTTCCTGTTCACCACGCTGTTTTATTACCTGTACCAGCGCTATCTCGAAAAGGATGGCCTTTGGCTTGCCCTGGGCTTGGCGCTTGTCGTTGCAGCCCTGTTTTACAGCAAATACAACGCCGTACTCGTGGTCGGCTTCACACTATTAGCCAACCTAAGGCTGTTAACCCGGT
>Ga0206864_1038_pt1 | contig 47777 bp, 30 predicted proteins | sample Alteio_BWOrgCont_42_FD_152632 | JGI IMG/M metagenome (GOLD analysis project Ga0206864, IMG submission 152632) | Enriched cells from forest soil in Barre Woods Harvard Forest LTER site, Petersham, Massachusetts, United States -... | ecosystem: Environmental > Terrestrial > Soil > Temperate forest >...
TCGAAACAACGCATGGGCCGGCAACGGATTGGCCCGTTCCTGATTATCGCCGGCTGGGCCTCGTGCCTCCTGATTACCGCGCTGGATATCTACGGCCTGCCTGATGCGTGGCATTCCGCCCTCGCGGTGTTCCGCGGACATTGATTTGAAAATCAGCCGCTTTCCAAAACAAAATTGACGGAAACTTCCGCACGCGAGGGCGTGGGCGTGTTGCCTTGATAGGCTGGGTGGAAACGGGATTGCTTCATGGCCTCCACTGCTGCGTCGTCGAGGAGGCGAAAGCCGGAACTTTTGACGACCTCGATTTTATCGAGCGAACCAAGCGCGTTGATGTAAAGGGCAAGCGTTACGGTGCCTTGCTGATGCAGGCGACGGGCTTGCGTCGGATAGTCCGGCTCGACGCGGTTCGCGTAGGATGGCTGTGTGACGTTGAGGTAGGGGCTGGGCGGCACAACCACCGGCGAAGTCACAATCTCAGGGGCGACTTTCTGCACTGGCTCGGGAACAGTCGGCGCTGGCGTCGGCGCAGGTGGAGGCTCTGGCACGCGCTCCGGCAAAACTGCCGGGGTCGGTACGGGTGTCGGCGGTTCCGGCTTGGGTTCTGGCGGTGGCGGCTGTTCGACGGGTGGGGGCGGCAAGGGCGTTGGTTTCGGTGGTGGTGGCAGCAGCACATTTGACTCCGAACAACACCACCGCATGAACCACAATGGCGACGAGGTAGCAAATAAGCCATTTCATGGCCGTAGATTGGTTTTTCTGGCCGTTTCTCCGATGCTCCATGGGTCACATGCTGCAGCTAATCGAGCCGAAGACGCCGAAGCGCATGCCGTATTGGGCGGCGTTGACGCCGATGCCCGAGCCGTCGCGCAACTGATAGGTCCGGTCGAGCAGATTGATGATATCGAGCCGCAACTTCAGCAACGAGCCGGAGCCAATGCGGAATTCTTGTTCCGCGCCGACATTGAGTGTCCAGTAAGTGGGCACTTTTGCGCCATTGGGAATGGTCGAGCCATCGGGCATGACCTCGTTCTTCCGCAGGCCGCTTCCGAACAGAGCATCGAGATAGACCCGGGTCGCGCTGTCGGTGTGCTTCCAAGTGTAGGCGACGCCGCCCGAGGCGGTCACCGTCTGGTCGTGATCGAGGTTGACGTAGTGGTTTTGAATGTAGGCCAGGTCACTAGGACTGAAAAGGAACTGGGCCGAATCAATATCCTCACCCTGCGCCACGGAGTAGGCTGCGTTGGCATAGGTGGAAAAGCCGCCGTCCGCGTAGCTGGTCGTCAGTTCAACGCCGTAAATTTTGCCCTTGCGGTAATTGAAGGACGACGGAACGAGCGATTGGCCGAAAAACCCATCGTCGAGCTGGTTCTTGGCGATTTTATAATAACCATCGAGGCCCGCGGTCAATTTTGGGGTGATTTTTTGGGAAATGCCGGCGTCAAAATAATGCGAACGCTCGGCTTTGACCGGGTCGTTTTGCGTGACCGACCCCGGCGGCAGGTTCGATGTGCCATTATCGCCTGGTGGGCCGGCGAAGGCGGCAATGTCCGCCGAGTTCACTGATTCCAACGGCGGCGGCGTGAAATAGCGTGCGTAGCCGGCGTGGATGGTCGTCGCATTAGTTACCTTATAGATGGCGTTGATCCGTGGGCTAATTTGGTTTTCATGGTCGGTGGACGACTCGTAGACATCGAAGCGGGTGCCATAGTTGACGGTGAATTGCGGCGAGATTTTCCATTCATCCTGCACATATACGCCATAAAATTGTGCGTCCACGGTGTTGCTTTGCGCCACGGGGTAAGGCGCGCCAGTAGGTGCAGCCGTCGAGTCATCGCCAGGAGTCGTGTCCAGCAGGTTAAAAACCGTGGTGGTCGAATCCGTGGGTGCAATTTCCTCCAACATCGTAAGGCCGGCGCGGAGGGTATGGGTGTCGTTGAGGCGGTCGCTCATATCGCCTTGCACGCCGGTGGAAAATAACCGGCGGTTCACGTCGCTCGCCACGCCATTGAAAAAGAGGTCGCCGGTTGGGTCGGGCGTGAAGTGTACGCCGCTGAAGCGCCCAAAGCCCGCAAGCTGGAAGTCCATGTCGCCGTCAGATTTTTGATAGGCGGCGATGGCGTAGTAGTTTTGCTCGGTCTGGTTTTCGTTCAGAGTGCTGGAATCGAACGAACCGGGTAGCCACGGGGTCACGCCGTCGGGCGCGGTCCCGGCGGGTTGCCCCGGCGAGTTGGGGATTTGAAATTTCGAGTAGGATGCGCCGAACATCGCGCTGACCTGGCTGGTGTCGCTTAATAAATAGGACAGGTAGGAAAACGCGTGGTATTGATTGGTTTGGTCATGGATGGCGGTTGAGGCCGGTGTGGGATTCTCGATGCCGAGGGTGTTGTAGTCGTAGCTGCCGTCGAAGTAGTAATTGAATTTTCCGTCTGCGCCGCCGTATTCAAAACTCGGTCGCACGGTGTCATAGCTGCCGCCGTAAATACCCGCTTCACCGCCGTTGTTGAACGCGCCACTCTTGGTCTGAATGTCCACAATGCCGGCGGTGCGGAAGCCGTATTGCGCCGGGAGCGAGCCGGTGATCAATTGTAAACTGTCCACAAAGCGAGGATCCAGTTCGGCCCCAAAGCCAGTTATGCCCTCGGGCAGCAGCACGTCGTTGATGCGGTATTGCAGGTTGGCGTGCTCGCCGCGCAGGTGAAGCTGGCCGAGTGAGTCCTGGGCTACGCCGGGTGTGCGCAGGAGGATTTGGTTGAACGGCGCGTTGGCCCCCTGCGGTTCCTGTTCAATTTGGGTTTTGTCCACCGTATAGGCTGTTGCTCCCAAGTTGGGGGCAATCTGGCTGCGGGCTTCTTCCAATTTCCCCAAGACGGTAATGTTGCCTAAGTCGGTGGTGTTTGAGGTGGTGTCCGGGGTGGGATTGGTTGTGGCGGCGGTCGGAACGGGCGTGACGAGCGGTGCACCGGCGGTCTGCGCGTGGGCGGCGGTGAAACCGGCGAGCAGGAGATGGACGGCGAATCTCGAGGAGCGGAGCGGCTGCATCATAGGAATACCGCAATATATTTGCGTTAATAAAAATATTGCAACAACAAATTCATCGCACGCATTGTCTCGCGCTAGTACCTTGCCCTAGTGCCGAAATCCGCCACGATGTCGTTCTAGGCGGCCTTATTTTTTCCGCTGTAATTCCACCACCGAGGAAAAATCTTTTTCGCCGTGGCCGGCGGCAATGGCGTTCTTGAGCGCCTCCAACGCGCACGCCGCCGTGGTCAAATCCACCGCGTACCGCCAGCCTTCCTTCCCGGCATAGCCAAGGTCCTTCGCCATCAGACGCGTGGTGAAATTTGGCGTGTAATCCCGCGCCGTCATCCGCGCCGACATCGCTTTAATCAACGGGCTGCCGGGCGTGCCGTTGGTCAGCAGGTCGAGCGTTTTGGCGCGGTCGAGGCCAGACTTTTCAACCAACGCCAGCGCTTCCGCGAACGACACCGCCTGCACGGCACACAAAAAATTATTCACTAGCTTGATGAGCGCGCCGCTCCCGCTGGGGCCGATGTGCAGGATGGTTTTGCCCATCGCTTCGAGCGCGGGCTGCGCTTTTTTTAACGCCGTTTCCTCGCCGCCGACCAGGAAAGACAGTTCACCCGTGGCCGCATGCGGTTTGGTCCCGGTCACCGGGGCGTCCAGCAAAGCGCAACCCCGCCGTGCCGCCGCTTCGCCGAGTTCCTTCACCCAATCCGGCGTGATGGTGCTGCATTCAATGAGCACCGCGCCTTTTTTCGCGTCGGCCAGCGCGCCGTTTTCACCCTTCCACACCGCGCGTGCGGCGACATCGTCGGCCACCATGCTGATAATAATGTCCGCCCCATCCGCCGCCTCGCGCGGCGTCGCGGCAACTCGCGCGCCCGCCGCTGTCAGCGGCTTTGCCTTTTCCGGGTTGCGGTTAAAAACAGCGAGCGGAAAGCCCGCGCCCAGCAGGCGGTTCGCCATGCCGGAGCCCATGATGCCGAGGCCGAGAAATGCGATGGAAGGTTTGGCCATATGCTTGTGCTTACAGGATTTGGGTTACGATGAGTTTGGCGGAATTTTTTGCGACTTGCAACGGATTGTCCAAGGCGCGCCCGAAGCCGTCGTAGCGCACACGCATCACGTCGCCGTCCGTCAGCTTCACTCCGTCGCCAAAACTCAAAAAGTCTGCGCCAAAATAATGCACGTGAACGTCGCCGGGCCGGCGATTAGTCTCGAACTTAAAGTGGTGATGTTCGATGTTCGCCAGGCTGTGGCACATCTCCGTCTCGCCCGTGTGAATGGCCTTTGCCCACACGATTTTCCCTGCTCGCTCGATTTGCACCTCGCCCGCCACGGATTGGAATTCAGCACCCACCACCAACTCCGGCCCCAGCGCACAGGTGCGGATTTTCGACCCCGCAAGATTCAAGTAGTTCTTCTTCTCGAAGACGTGGTCGGAAAATTCATTGCCCACCGCGAAGCCGACGCGCCCGGGCCGCCCGTCCGGCCCAATGACGTAACAACCGGCGATTTCGCCCTCCTCGCCGCCGTCCTCCGCGTAGGGTGGCACCAGCAGCGGCCCGCCATGTGCGCGCAAAATTGTCCCCGTCCCCTTATAAAACCATTCCGGCGCAGCCCCGATTTTCCCCGGCCCGGGCTTGCCCTGCTCGACGCCGAGGTGGAACATCTTCATCGAATCGGTCATGGTTTCCGACGCACCATGCATCGCGCTACGGCTTTTCGCACTGCCCAGATGCGTCAAGCCCGTGCCCGAGACGAGGCACCGCGCCGGTTCATCCGGATGATCCAGCGGGGGCAATAATTTCCACGGCGCTTCGCCCCGGTAAATCGCGTCGTAGTTCAAAGTTTCCGGCGACAACTTTGTTTGCACCAAGTCCGCCAGTTTTTTTCCTTGGGCGATTGCCTCTATTGCCAGCGCGTACACCGACGCCAACTTGGCCTCGAGCAGGCGTACCCGCGGCTCCTCCACCACGGCCACGCGGCGAAGAGAACCATTCCGGATTTGGATGAGACGCAGCACGTGCCAAGTTCTTGCCGTAAATCTCTCGGCGCGCCAAGGGCGAAAAGCGGGCTGCCCACTGCGTGGCCCCCGCGCCAAAACCAACGCAGTTTGCTTCTTAACCGGGTTGTGTCACAGCCCTCCGAGAATGTTCGTGGGCAGAATTTTGGCCGGATCCTTGTCGACGTCAATTACAGTCACCAGCCATTTGTCCGTTGGGCTGGGTTTGTAACAGGTGAAACTCATGAATAGCATGCCATGCTGGTACCGCGTAAGGGCATAAACCAATTCTGCGGAGGCGGAGAGATTGACCACCCGGATGACATCCGCGCCGACGAAGTTACCTCCCAGGTTGCTCTCATTAAGTAATACATTACTGATGCCGGCCAGCGTTGCGCCATCAATGGCCAGAGGCGAATTGGCGGACCAGGCGGCCACGGCCGCCGCGTAACCGCTGGCCAGAAAGGCTTTATATCCACTGACGATGACATCCGGCACGACGGTGGCTGCCGGGGCCGCAGGGGCGGTGCTCTGTGCAGTCCCGACTGCGGCGAGCGTGCAAACGAGTACGAGGGTGGTGAGTAGTTTTTTCATGGAGGTGTTGGATTAAATTGTGAAGTGACTTTGGCCGTAGAGGACGTCTGCGCTTCGAGCGCCAAGGGACAAACCTAACTCCAATACCGGAAATTGCCAATACCCGCCACGACCAAAATTGGCTGGGAAAAGTCCTTAGGGATCCAGTCAGCGTGAAAGCGCTCAAGCGTTGCCATTTACCCAAACCCCTTCCGCAGTCAGCCACCTCTGCTTCTTTGCCGCAGAAACCAGCCTTCTGTTTACCCTTGGTAAGGTCGAATCACATTCCCCCGAGGATGTTCGTGGGCAGAATCTTGGAAGGGTCATTGTTCATGGCAATCGTGTTCACCACCCATTTGTCGGTTGGGCGGGGCCGGAAACAAGTAAAACTCATAAACAACTCTTCGTGCTGGTAGGTGGCGACAGCATAAACCATTTCCGTGGACTGAGATAAGTTGACCGTACGGATGATATCCGAGCCAGTGAAGGTGCCGCCATATCCCGTGGTGGTTTTGACGAGGAAAAATTTGTTAAGATTGGCGATGGCGTTCTTGTCCAAGCCGAGAACCGAATTTTGGGTCCAAACATCGAGGGCGGGAATATATCCTTTGGTTTCGAGGGCCTTGAAGCCGTTCATGACAATATCGGGCGCTTCGGAAGCGGAGGCGGGGGCGGGGGCCGGCGCGGTGCTCTGCGCCGCCCCAAGCGAGACAATCAGGCAAACCAGAACAAGGGCGATGAGTGTTTTTTTCATGGTGTGTTGGATTGAAGGGGTGGGAACGGGATCAGCAGGTGATGCCTGCTCTCTAACACATGGGAGGCATTGCCCCCATGACGGAAGCTATCAATAGGTTTGTGACCAAATTTAGTCACGGCAAATCATTGCCCTCTGCGCCCATGGTGTGGCGGAGTAAAAAACTCAGGCTTTGCTTTTTACCCGGACCCCTTCCGCTGCCAGCAACTCCCGCTTCTTGGCCACGCCCCAGGCGTAACCGCCGATGCGCCCGCCATGGCCCAGCACCCGATGGCACGGCACCAGCACGCCAACCGGATTCGCGCCCACCGCCTGGCCCACCGCTCGCACGGCTGCGGACTTCTTTATCCGCCGCGCGATGTCGCCATACGTCGCCGTTGCCCCGCGCGGGATTTCCAAAAGTTCGCGCCACACCCGACGCTGGAATGCCGTGCCCTTGAGCAACAGCCGCACCGCCGCGCCACGCCCGCTGCGCCAGGCCTTTACCGCCTTTTTCAACGCCACCGCCGTGCTTTTGTTGTCACAGCGCACTTGGGCGCCTGGCCACGCCGCCGCAAATTGATCCATCGCCACCGCCACGGGGCGGCCGCGTTCGACGAGGTGCAGCGTCGCCAAATCACGCCCCACCATGCCCACCATCACCCAGCCCCACGGGCTTTCGTGCACGCCGACGGTGAGTTCCGGTTTGCGGGCCCGGCCGGCCCAAGTCTGCGCGTCAATTTCGTCGATTTTGATATTCATGCCTTCTACCAAAGCCCAATTCTCCAAAAAGGCAACTCTCACGGAATTTTTTTACCAAAATGACCCCAAAATGGCCCAAAACCCATATACTGAACAAATATGCATTATAGGCTTGCCAAGGGTTATTTCATCCTTATTTTCCGACTCAAGCATCGGCGTTGCCTTGCTTAAATTATTTCTCAAACCTAATCCCTAAATCCCTCCTTCCCATGGCCAAAGCAACCGTCTCCGAACCCCCCGCGCCCAAGACCGCCCGGCCGCTCGAGCTGGCGATGTCCGCCATCAACAAGCAATTCGGCGAGGGCGCCATCATGCGTCTGGGCGACGCCACCAAGATGACCGTCTCGACGATTTCCACCGGCTCGGTGGCGATTGACCTCGCGCTCGGCTGCGGTGGCCTGCCCCGCGGGCGCATCATGGAGATTTTCGGCCCCGAATCCTCGGGCAAGACGACCCTTTGCCTCTCCGTCATCGCTGAGGCCCAGCGCCAGGGCGGCAGCGCCGTGTTCATTGACGTCGAGCACGCGCTCGACCCCAAATACGCCAAGACCGTCGGCGTGGACCTCAACAACCTCATGGTCTCCCAGCCGGAATCCGGCGAGGACGCCCTGAACATCGTCGAGACGCTCATCCGCTCGAACGCCATTGACGTCGTCGTGCTCGACTCCGTCGCCGCGCTCGTGTCCAAGACCGAGCTCGAGGGCCAGATGGGCGACGCCACCGTCGGCCTGCAAGCCCGCATGATGAGCCAGGCCATGCGTCGCCTCACCGCCTGCATCAGCAAGAGCCAGTGCGTCTGCATCTTCACGAACCAGATTCGCGAAAAAATCGGCGTCATGTATGGCAACCCGGAGACGACCCCCGGCGGACGCGCGCTCAAGTTTTTCTCCTCGCTCCGGCTCGACATCCGCCGCATCGCGCAACTGAAGGACCCGACCGGCCGGGTCATCGGCAACCGCACGCGCGTGAAGGTCGTCAAGAACAAGGTCGCGCCGCCATTCACGGAGTGTGAATTCGACATCATGTTCGACGAGGGCATCTCCCGCTCCGGCTCGCTCCTCGACCTCGGCATCGAGCACAAGATTCTGGAAAAGAAAGGCGCGTGGATCGCGTATCAGGGCAACCTCGTCGGCCAGGGCCGCGAAGCGGCGAAGAAGTATCTGGATGAGAACCCCAAGGTCGCCGCCGAAGTCAAAAAGGCCATCCTTGAAAAAGTCCACGTCACCGGCGGCGCCACCATCGCCGAAGGCAAAGACAAGGATGAGGAGGAGAAGTAGAATATTTTTTGGTGCGATTAGGTCGGATTAGATGCGATTAGGCTGGATGAGCGGCCCTTTGGCGAACTCTGGACGGAATTTCTTGGCTTAATTCACCTTAATTCAGCTTGATTGGAAGGAAGAGGATGAAGGGGTTTAAGGTAGGGCGGGGCGTTCCCGACCCGCCTAGAGATTGGGAAAGAACACGGAAAAGCTAGGCGCGCCGGGGACGTCGCGTCCTATCTGGGCAACGGAATTCATGCGCGCATCATACCCGAAAACCGTCCAGAGCGTGAGCACACGGTTGGCTGCGTTGGGTAGGTTGGTTGGGTTTGATGGGTTGGGAGGGATCCGATATACTTTCTCTGAAGGAGGATTTGACAAAAAAATCCCAAAAAATTGTTATTGACGGACTTTTATTCATGATTCAGACTTTTGCCCATGAACACGACAACCAAGGCCGATTCCATCCGGTTCACCACACGGGGGCAGATCGTCATTCCCCTGTGGCTGCGGAAGGAATTTCACATCGAGGATGGCACCCGCGCCATCGTCACCTCCACGCCGGAAGGCATTCTCATGAAGCCGGTGACCCAGTGGGCCATAGAACGCGCCCATGGCCTGCTCAAACGCAAGCCAGGTGAAAAATCTTTTGCCCAGGAATGGGCGGAGCACAAAAAACAGGAACGAGAACTGGAGGAGCGCAAAAATGCCCGCCACAGTGCTTGATTCCTACGCTTTGCTGGCGCTTTTTCGCGGGGAGCCGGCAGGCGATACCGTCAAAACGCTTTTGCACAAAGCGGCCACGTCCGACCGTCCGCTGCACATGAGCGAGGTCAATTACGCTGAGGTTAAATACACGCTCATCAAAAAAGACGGCGCCGCGGCTTGGGCGCAAGCTGAAGATGTTCTGAAGAGTCTGCCCATTGAATTTCACCTGGCGGATCGCACACTGGCTGACCTTGCCGCCGATTTCAAAGCCCGCTTTACTTTGAGCCTTGCGGACGCTTTTGCCGCTGCGCTGGCCAAACACAAGAAGGCTGAATTGGCTACCGGCGATCTAGAATTTAAATCCCTGGAGAGAGAAATAAAAATTTACTGGTTGACTGAGTAAAGAAATCTTCCAGAAATATATCTTAACTTCTCATATCAAAATGAGTATGTCTTCAAGCATCATCGAAAAACTGAGTGGGGTTATGGAAGTCCCCTGTCTGGAAAATGCAAGAGAGCTTGAAGCGGCATTGCGTAATGAAGGCTGCAAAACAAAAATATTTGGGAGATTAAATCAAAAGGCCTCTATCGAGGCCGCAGCTGAAAGTGATCGCGGAATTACTGAACGAATCTCAAATGCTTTTGATGCTTCATTGACTTCAGCACGAATGCTGTCGGGATTTCTAAAGAGCGATCCAAGTTCTTCGCCACGAATCGCTGCGCAAAGATTTCTCAATCCCGATCGAGAGGCTTGTATCTGGGATCCGCAAGATCGGAAAATTGGGTTCGGAAAGCCAATGATTCAATTTTGGTCGGAGAAAGATGGGCAACAACGCCGTTTCCAAAAATATCAACCTGCGGAAGGGTTAATTTCTGCATTAGTTCGGGATTCTTCCTTGGGGATGGATCAAGAAAAAATGGCAAAAACCATTCTTGAACTTAACAGTGACGATAAACTTAAAACATTTGAGGCGACAGGCCAATTTGGGCATGGGGGAAGTAGTGCGCTTGCATTTTGTGAATTATGCCTAATTTTGACACAACCAAGATTTGGCCAAGCGACAAATGAATTTTATTGGACGTTGATTTTCCCGGAGCCAGAAGGAGAGGCCTCAAAACAATCTGTTGTTCGCAAATGGTTTTGCAACAGTGAGCAGCTTCCACTGAAGGGCAATGTAGCCGATTTCGCCAACCTAAAAGATATTTTCCCTGGCACTTCAATATGGCATTTTGGCTACGCACGAGGAGATTGGCTTAAGTCAACTGTTGGAACACACCAGGATTCGCCCACGGCTCGCTTTGGGCGACTATTTTTCTCATATCCACTTCCATTTGAGATTCATGGAGAATTTGCTCGAGGAGATACTGCTTCGGGCATGAGAAATGTGAAAGGGGCTTATTTCCGTTTGCTTGAAGACCGCTCAGGTAGTGAGGCCGTAGTCGAGTATCGTTCGGGTGAAAAGTCGGAAACGCTTATGGTAGACGGAGCAGAGTATGGACGATTCAGTGTTTTTGTCTTTGTCCTTAAAGATCGTAGCCAAGTACGAAACTACGTTGATAGGTCACGGCCAGTTATTATTACGCTACATGGCCAAAACCACGGAGAGCGCACAGCAAAACTAGTTGCTGATGCAAACCTTCCTGAGGTTTCTGCATGCACCATTTTGGAAATTCGTCTTGATGGACTTGAGCCAGAGGCCTTAAGTCATATCATAAATAATTCGCGGGAGTTCCCTAAGGATACACCATTTACTCGCGAGCTTGAGGCGAGGGTTTGTGCATTATTGCAGAATGACGAGAGTCTTATCGCAATTGAAAAAAAGAAACAGGATGAAAGTGCAAAGCAATCGAGCGAAGAGTTAAACCGCAAAATAACCAAGTTTTTATCAACCATATTATCGGATGCTTTGGCGGAGCCATCTGCGGAAAGCGGAGGGACTGCACCCGGAAAGAAAGGTCAACGAAAACGCGGGAACCCGCTACCAGAAATCCCAGCAAGCTCCTCCCCATTGATATTAGAGTTTTTGTCAGTCAGCCCCACTTATATTCCCGAGGGGACGGCAAGAATTATAAAATTCAAGAGTGACGCAAGATCGCCAAGGTATTCGTTTCATGGCGACAATCCCCGTCTTTTTACTAATTTAACGAACGTCGATTCTCGCAAGGCCCGGCTAACAGTTACGGGCAAGGCTGACATTGATGGCCGCGGCTATGGTTCAGTGACTTTGAGTTGCGTGGAAGTTGCTAAATCTCCAATCTCCAGCGAGGAAATTGTCGGCTCTCTTGAGACCATTCTTCAAACGGTTGACGGTCGTATACTAAAAACGCAAATTCAAGTTGGCGTTTGCCCCAAGCCGAAGGAAAGTGAGAGGAAAAGGCGTCAGTCTATTAAGCCAATAATTCTATTTTGTGCTCCTCATGCGTCAGACAGAGAATACCTAGCTAACCTTCTTGTTGAGGATGTAAACAAAGTGGCCGATTTTGGCTCTGGACTTGAAAAATATCGCGACACATTAAGCGTATCCGAGTCGGAATGCGCTTACTGGGGCCAAGAGTCTAATCAAGAGGGGGAAAGTTCTTTAAAAGTTGAAATCAACGTTGCTCACCCAAGGATGGTCGCGTTGCTTAAGACGTGTCTTCGTACAGAAGATAAGGTGCGCTTTAAAGAAAGGGTAATTCAGGATGTCGTTTTGGATTGTTATCAGCATCTTTTTCGCTTGGACGATTTGCCTGAATCAGTGCATGAACAGGCTGCAACTGTACAAGACGAAGTGCGAGCGGCGGAGATCTGCCTTAACTACGACAAAATTCTGCGAATTGCTACAATAGATAGTAAGCAAAATATCGTTTGCTAAAATAAATTTTAAAATTGTCACTCCGCCACCCTAAACTTCTTCAGCGCCTTTTCGTCCACAGTGAGGCCGAGGCCGGGGGTGTTTTCGTCGAGATCGATAAACCCCCCGCTTCACGGGCACTTGATGGATCAGCTAATGGTCTTTAGTTGCCCAACTCGTTGATTAAAAACATCAACGGAGTTCTTGGGGAATTATTTTGCGTGCGAGGTATACACCTCATGTAAAATTTCATTTAAAACCCTATTTATTTGTTTATAAGAGCTCTATTTTATCGATTTAGGTTCAAAAATCATTATTTACGTTATGGTTGGAACATGGAACTCGCTGCTTTCCTTCCCTCCTTCAACGGCCAAGGTCCACCCACAAGATAACAAGACAAATGCTGTCATGAAAATCACCGCCTGTATTTGGCTGGTGGTGATCCTCACCGCCATGGTGATGATTGCCAATTTCACGAGTACCCCGGGCCTCGCCCGAGAGGCGCCCGCCCAGTGGCCAGCCCAATCGAAGATTTCGTTGGATAACAGCCGGCCGACTTTGATCATGTTTGCCCATCCGCATTGTCCGTGCACCCAGGCGAGCGTGGGTGAATTGGAAGAGCTAATGGCTTATTGCCAGGGGCGGATAAACGCGCATGTGGTTTTTATCGAACCCTCTGGCACTGCCAAGGATTGGGTGGAAACGGATTTGTGGAGGCGTGCATCCGCCATTCCCGGCGTGCAGATTCATGAGGACGCGATGTGTGTTGAAGCCAGCCTTTTCAAGGCCGAAACCTCCGGCTTCACCGTACTCTACGATACAAAAGGAACCTTGCAGTTTGCGGGGGGCATCACCATCGCCCGTGGACACATGGGCGACAATCCCGGACTCAGCACCATTGAGAAGACGGTGACGCAAGGGCTGCCCCACTATGCCAAAACGCCGGTATTTGGCTGCTCACTTTTCGGAACCGAATGTCGGCCGGAGGACGCCCGGTGAAAGAAGAAAACATGAATAAAAACGATGAATCGGTGATTTCCAGCACCGCGCTGGAGCAGAGGGCGAGAGTATTTTTTAATGAATCCCTCGACAACACCCACCGGCACACGGACCGGCTATTTGCCAATTTGATGGCGATGCAATGGGTGGCCGGTATCGCCGCGGCTTTGTGGATTTCACCGCAGACCTGGATTGGCACCACCAGCTACGTTCACTGGCATGTTTGGGCCGCGATATTTTTGGGCGGCGCCATCGCGGCCTTCCCGATTTTCATGGCTTGGAAACAGCCCGGCAGACCGTTGACCCGCCACACCATCGCCGTGGCCCAGATGCTCTGGTCTGCGCTCTTAATCCACCTGACGGGTGGCCGCATTGAGACACATTTTCACGTCTTCGGCTCGCTGGCGTTTTTGGCGTTTTATCGCGATTGGAAGGTGCTCGTTACGGCGACCGTGGTAGTCGCCGTGGACCATTTTGCACGCGGGATGTTTTGGCCCCAGTCCGTCTTTGGCATTCTCACCCCGAGCCCGTGGCGCTGGCTGGAACATGCGGGCTGGGTCATATTTGAGGACGTTTTCTTGTGCATCTCGATCCGCAACAGTTTGCGCGAAATGTTTGATGTGGCGATGCGGCGCGCCCGCCTGGAGGGGGTGAATGTGGAGATCGAAAGTCAGGTCGCTGAACGCACTGCGGAATTGACCGCTACCCACCAGGAACTGAAAGCCAGCGACCAGCGTTTTCGCCTGTTGGCGGAAAACATCCATGAAGTGTTCTGGATGACAGACCCCGTGAAAAACCAGGTGCTCTATGTCAGCCCCGCTTACGAGACGATCTGGGGACGCCCTTGCGAAAGCGCCTATAAATCGGGCAACAGCTGGCGGGAGGCGATCCACCCCGACGACCGGTTGCCTGTCCGGGAGGCCCTGGCCACTAAGCAAACCCGGGGTGACTACGAAGAGACTTATCGCATCATCCGTCCCGACGGCTCCGTACGCTGGATTTATGATCGGGCTTTTCCCGTCCGTGACGAAGCAGGCCAAGTGTACCGGATTGTTGGCACGGCCGAGGACATAACGGAGCACCGCCGACTCGAAGAGCAGCTTCGCCAGACGCAAAAGATGGAAGCCATTGGCACACTCGCCGGCGGCATAGCGCATGATTTCAATAATATTCTGGGCGCGATCAACGGTTACACCGAGTTGGCCAAACTTTCCGTCAAGGATGTTGCTGCCCGTGAATACCTGGACACGGTTTTGCGCGCGGGCAATCGCGCGACGAACCTCGTAAAACAAATTCTCACTTTCAGCCGCCAAAAAGAACAAAAACGCGTGTCGATTCAACTACAGACGGTACTGGAGGAGACGTTAGCCCTCCTGCGGGCCACGTTGCCCAGGACCATTGAGTTCCGAATCTTTTTAGCCCCTGATGCGTCCACCGTTTTGGCCGATACCACCCAGGTTCATCAGATCGTAATGAATCTTGGCACGAACGCCTGGCAAGCGATGAAAAATCGTCCTGGTCGGCTTGAAATCAAACTAAAAAACATTCACGTGGATGCCACGATGGCGGAGACCCACCTGGGCTTGCGCATTGGCGCTTATGTGCGTCTTTCCGTCAGTGACACCGGACATGGCATGGACCACGCGACGTTGGAGCGCATTTTCGAGCCGTTTTTCACGACCAAAGAGGCCGGTGAGGGCACCGGGTTGGGCTTGTCCGTCGTGCATGGAATCATGCAAAGTTACGGCGGGGCGATTACAGTATACAGCCAGCCTGGCCAGGGCACGGTATTCCACTTGTATTTCCCGGCCTACGTCGGAGCGGCTCCGGCGGCGGTGACGGCCGAAGCGTCGATTCCCACCGGTCAGGGCCAAAGCATTCTTTTTGTTGACGACGAGGAGGTGCTGGCTCGGCTGGGCAAAAAAAATCTCGAGCACTTGGGTTACGTGGTAGAGGCCCAGACAGATGTGATCGCAGCACTCAATTTTGTGCGGTCTCATCCACAACAGTTTGATTTGATTATCACAGATCAGACGATGCCCGGCATGACTGGGGTGGATTTTGCCAAGCATCTTTTGCAGGTGCGGGCAGATCTCCTGATTATCCTAACCACAGGTTATGCCGGAGATTTGACTACCGAACAGGTGCGGGATTTGGGCATTCGTGGATTGCTGCTTAAACCACATACGTTGCATTCGCTCGGTACAATGGTGCATCAAGTCCTGGCCAAAAATTCCAGGGCGCCATTTGGGTTTGAGCCCAACTTGTAAAAGACCCCGTCAACTCGAACGCAGCCAGAGATTAATTGACTGAATTGACCGGGTGGGCCGGTTCTAAAAAAGTTGCCCCCCGGTTCCTTACTCCGTCACCTTAAACTTCTTCAGCGCCTTTTCGTCCACAGTGAGGCCGAGGCCGGGGGTGTTTTCGTCGAGGTCGATAAAGCCGTCTTTGGCCACGGGTTCGCCTTTGAAGATGTACCAAAAGAGTTCGTTGCCGACTTCGACGTCCACGGGCGGGAAGTATTCGGCCATCGGGGAATTCAAGCTGGCCATGACGACGTGGTAATTGTGCATCTGCCCGGCATGGGGGATAACGGGGATGGAATGCGCCTCGGCCAGTGCCGCGATTTTCCGCGCCTGGGTTAGTCCGCCGACGCGGTTGGTGTCGAATTGAATATAATCCACCGCGCGGGCCTCGATGAGTTCGCGGAAGCCGTAGAGAGTAAACTCGTGCTCGCCGCCGGCGATGGGGATGCGCCCGCAGCGCTTAAGTTCGGCGTAGCCGTGGATGTCGTCGGGGATGACGGGTTCTTCAAGCCAGCGCAAATTGAATGGCTCGAGGCGCGGGAGCATCCGCTTCGCATAGTCGAGGTTCCAGCCCATGTAGGCGTCGGCCATGATGTCCACGCCGTCGCCCACGGCTTCGCGGACGACGCGGACGAGCGCGACGTTTTTGCCCATGCCTTCCGCGCCGTCCACCGGTCCCCAGCCGAAGCGCAGCTTCATCGCCTTGTAGCCGTCCTTTTTATATTTTTTCGCCTCGGCGGCGAGTTCGTCGAGCGGGGTGGAGTAGAGGCGGCTGGCGTAAACGGGAATGCGTGGTTTGGTGCGCCCGCCGAGCAGGCGATAAACCGGCTGCTTCGCGGACTTGCCGAGCAGGTCCCACAACGCGATGTCCACCGCGCTGATGGCGACCATGCCGATGCCCTTGCGCCCGAACGCCATCGTCTTGCGGTACATGTGCTGCCAGAGAAATTCGATGTCCCACGGGTCCGCGCCGAGGAGCAGGGGCTTTAAGTGCAAGTCCACGACCTGCTTGGTGACGAGCGGCGAAAGCGCCGCGTTGCCGATGCCGACGAGGCCGTTGTCGGTAAAAATTTCGACGATGAGCCAGCCGTGGAAGGCGAAGGTGCCCATGGTCGCGCGCTCAAGCATCGGCGCGACGGCGTCCATCGGGTTCGTGCAAAAATGGGGCGGGAGCGGAACGGTCGCACCTTTCCATTGGACGACACGCGTGCGGATTTCAGTGATTTTCATTGGCGGAAAAATAAACGCGGAGGACCGGGTGAGAAAGCTTATTCATAGCGCATACGCGCGGAAGCGGCGGCGGCATTGGCCGTGGTAATGGGCCGGAGGCTGATGTGCAATTGATACGGCTGCACGGGAACAGCGTAGCGCAAGAGTACGCCGGGGCCGCAACTGCCGTTGCCGAGGCCGCACTGAATGGCGTCGAGCGAGAGCACCGTTTCGGCGCGTGGCTTCAATTCGTAGGGATATTTGGCGGCTTCCAAATCAGCAGCGGAAAAGTGCAGCGCGGTGGCGGCGATGGGTTGTTCCTCGGCGACGACGAGCAGGCCGTGGCCCGTATTGTCGGTGAGTGTCAGCCAGCGCACGCCTTCCTTGTTGCCATTGTCCTGCGGTCGGGAATAGGAAACGTATTGCTGTGCGACGGTGCTGGACCAGAGGCCCACCGGAGTGCTGTCCAGCCGGTCAGAATAATTTTCTTCCGGCCCGTGGCCATACCACTGGAAATGCTCGAGGGCCGGAGCTGTGCGTAAAACAACGCCGAGGCGCGGCAGCGTGGCGAGGTCCGCCGAAGGTTCGAAGTTATTATTAATGTCCACTGAGCCATCGCCGCGAACCGTCCAGGTGGCGTGGTGAAGGATGCCGCTTTTGGCGCCGGTGCTGCGGGCGACGATTTCGAGGCGTACAGTATTCGCGGCGGGCTGGCTGACAGTGAACGATTCGACGGTGCGTTGAAGATTATCGAGGCCGGCGTCCTTCCAGTCCTGCGCGACCCAGTGGCCGAAACCTCTGTCGCTGTCCGTGGGTGCGCGGTAGGCTTGCAAAATGGGCCCGGCCGGCGCGCCGTCCGTTGGTGCGAGCATTTCCTGGCCGTCATACTTGAGTGAGGCGAGCGTTCCCGCCGCGCGATTAAATGTCGCAATGAAACCCTTGCCCGAGACGCGGACTTCACCGTTGCTGTCCTGCAAAGTGAGCGCGGGCAAGTCTGCTGCATGAACCACCGGTGCGGCTGGCGTGGCGACATCGACTTGGAGTTGCTCCCAGGCGAATTCGTAACCGGCCTTGGCCCAAAGGGTGTCTGCTCGCGTGCGGAAACTCACGCGCAGCCAGTAGTCCGCGCCAGGCGATGGCTGGGCAACCGAAGCGATGGGCACCGCAACATCAGCTTGTGCGCCCGACGCGATGTCGGGTGCGGCAATCGCGCCGGATTGCACGACAGCACCATCACAGAGCAATTGCCAGCCGACGTCATAGTCGCGGAGATTGGTAAAATAATCGCGGTTGGTCACACGCAGCGAAATTTTCCCCGGATGCATATCGACGGGCTGGATTGCCACTGGCTGGTAGATTTTTTTCACTTCCTGGTATTCGGGTGTAATCCCGCGCTCGGCGGTGACGATGCCCTTGAGACAAAAATAGCCATGGTTGGGTTTGTCGCCGAAATCACCGCCGTGAGCGATGAAGGAAACGCCGTCAGCGTTTTTCTTCGTCAGGCCCTGCTCGGACCATTCCCAGATGAAGCCGCCGAGCAGACGCGGGTTGGAATAAATTTCATCCCAATACTCGCGGAGATTGCCGACGGAGTTGCCCATCGCGTGGGCATACTCGCTCGCGACGACCGGACGGTTGTCCAGCGCGTTGTTGGCGAGGTCGATCAATTTGTCCCAGCGGGTGTTGTCGTAGGCGTCGGGCTTTACATAGGGCAACGAGAGGCGCGGGTAAAAGCGGCCGACGACATCCACCGTCGGCGGGTCGGTGGGCTCGGACTGTGCTGGCTCGAAATGCACGGGGCGTGTAGGGTCGAAGTCATGCAGCCAGCCGGACATGGCGGCGAAATTGGGACCGTAGCCCGATTCATTGCCCATGGACCAGAAGATGACGGCGGCGTGGTTTTTGTCGCGCTCGGCGAGGCGGATAATGCGGTCAAGGAACGCGGCAGTCCATGAGGCGTCGCTGGCCAGGAAGCCGCGCACGCCGTGGGTGCAGAGGTCGGCCTCGTCAATCATGTAGAGGCCGTAGCGGTCGCAGAGGTCAATCCAACGCGGGTCATCCGGGTAATGGCTGGTGCGGACAGCATTGATGTTGGCCTGTTTCATGAGGGTGATGTCCTGGACCATCCTTTCGTAGGTCAAGGCGTTGCCCGTGTCTGGGTCGAATTCATGACGGTTGACGCCGCGCAGACGCACCGGCTGGCCGTTGATGAGCAGCCGGCCGTCGCGAATTTCGATTTTGCGAAAGCCGATGCGGCAACTGTCCGCCTCGACGACTTTTCCGGTGTCGTCTTCGAGCGTGAGGACAAGAGTGTAAAGCGTCGGAGTTTCCGCGGTCCACTTGGCGGGGTTTGTGACGCGCCCTTCGAGCCAGCCGAATTTGGGTAGTCCGCGCTGGGGCGTGCGGTCGTTCAAAATATTTGGGTCAAAATCGCGATCGAGGATGGCAGCGGCATCGTGCGCGAGCGGCTGTGCGAACACCGGTTTGCCTGCGGAGTCATAAAGCTGGGCGCGGACGTTCCACCCTTTCAGCGAGAGATTGCCATAGGCGGCGAGCTTGGGCTCGATGCGCAGGGTCGCGTCGCGGTAATCGGCGTCGAGGTCGGTGCGCACGGCAAAATCGCGGATGCGCGCGGCTGCGGTGGAATAGAGATAAACGCTGCGCTGGATGCCGCCGAGGCGCCACATGTCCTGGTCTTCGAGGTAACTACCAGCAGACCATTTGTAAACTTCGACGGCGATTTGGTTTTTACCGGGGCGCACCTGCGAGGTGATGTCGAACTCAGACGGGGACATGCTGCCCGTGCTGTAGCCAACGCGCACGCCATTGATCCAGACGTAGAACGCGCTCTGCACGCCGTCGAAATGGAGGAATACACGTCGGCCTTTCCAACCGTCGGGCAAATCAAACGTGCGGCGGTAGGAGCCAACGGGATCGCGTTCGGTGTAGGCGGTGTCGCCGAGCTTCGGCTCGCTCGTCACGCGCGGCGGATCAATTTTGAACGGATAACCTGAGCCGAGATAAATCGGCGTGCCGTAGCCATGTGTTTCCCAATTGGCGGGAACGGGAAAATCGACCCAGGAGGAATCGTCAAAGTCGGTGCGGAAGAAATCCACCGGGCGGTCCTCGGGCCGCGGCACCCAATGGAAACGCCAGGTGCCGTTGAGGGAGAGGTAAAATGGCGAGGCTTCACGGTCCACGGCCAGGGCCTGCTTTTCCTCGGCAAACGGGACGAACGTCGCGCGGGCGGGTTCACGGTTGATTTGCAGCACCGCGATGTTTTCCCAGTCGTGCGGTGCGTCCTCGGCCAGCGTGGGCAAGGAACCGAGAAAGAAAACTATCAGCAGATGAAGGGAAATTCTGCGCATCGGACAAATTTCGAATATGAAAAGTTTGCTATTGTTTCACGGAATGCAGCTGGGCGTCGAGATGGATGGTTTGGCCGGGCTTAAAGACGAGATTGGCGGCTTGGTCGTGATAGCTGACGCGCACGGGATTATCGGAGTCACTGTGTATCGAAGCGGAAATGAGATGGCCATCCTTCCAATTCAACGCGACTTCAAAATCACCGCGTGCGCGCAGGCCGCGCAGGGAGCCTTCCGGCCAGGCGTCGGGCAATGCCGGGAGCAAGAGAATTTCTGCGGGCTTGGACTGGTCAGGTGGGGCGGCCCGGCTTTGCAGGAGCATTTCGGCAATGGCCGCGGTGCCGCCAAAATCGCCGTCGATTTGAAATGGCGGGTGGGCGTCGAACAAATTCGGGTAAGTACCGCCGCTCCATTGTTGCGTGGCCGTTTCGAGCGTGGCGGGCTTGAGGTGTTCGCGCAGCAGGGTGTAAGCGCGGTTACCGTCGCCCAAACGCGCCCAGAGTGCGGTCTTAAAGGCCAAGCCCCAGCCGGTACCGGCGTCGCCGCGGGCATCAAGGGTTTTTCGCGCCGCGGCGGCGAGGCCGGGGGTTGCGTCGGGCGTGATTTCATTTCCAGGATACAAACCCCAAAGATGGGCGACATGGCGGTGATGCGGGTCGGCTTCGCCGTATTCTTCGAGCCACTCCATGACGCGGCCATCCGAACCGATGCGGGTGGGCGCCAATTGCGCGCGTTTGGCGGTGAGCTCAGTTTGCAGATCGGGGTCAACTCCGAGGATGTGGGCGGCTTCGGCGCAGGCACTAAAAAGATAGCGTACCAGTTGCATATCCGCCGTGGAGCCGAGGCAAATGTGCGCCTTGGTGCCGTCGGCCATGATGAAGGTATTCTCAGGCGAATTGGATGGCGCAGTAACGAGCCAGTGGTGCTTCGGTTCCTCAATCAGCATGTCGAGGTAGAAAAGCGCGGAGCCTTTCATAATGGGGTAGGTCCAGGCGAGAAATTGACGGTCACCAGTGAATAGGTAATGGTCCCACAGGTGCTCGCAAAGCCAGGCGGAGCCGGAACTCGTCGCGCCCCAGCTGGCGGATTCGCCCGGCGAGGTGAAGCCCCACGGGTTGGTGATGACGTGGGCCACCCAGCCGCGCGCGTTGTAATATTCCCTGGCGGTTTTCGCGCCAGGTTCCTGCAATGATGCAATGAGCGCGAAGAGCGGTTGATGCAATTCCGGGAGATTGCACACCTCGGCGGGCCAGTAATTCATTTCCACGTTGATGTTAAGATGCCAGTCCCCATTCCAGGGCGTCTGCACTTCCTCGGCCCAGAGCCCCTGCAGGTTTGCCGGCAGGCCGTCAGGCCGCGACGAGGAAATAAGCAAATAGCGCCCGAAATTAAAATACAGAACCGTGAGCGCGGGGTCGGGTATGCCTTTGGCCAGCATGGCCAGTCGCTGCGGGGTGGGTTTGGCAGTTTCGTCGGGACTGGCGCCGCCGAGGTCGAGATCAACCCGGTTATAATATTTTTGATAGTCAGCAATGTGAGTGGCTAGAAGGGCGCCGTAAGATTTTGCTCCAGCACTGGCGAGGTCGGCCAACGCAGCTTTTTTCGCATCAACCGTATTGCGGCCGGCAAAAGTATGGATGTCCGTCGCAGCAGTTATAATCAGGATGGCATCGCTCGCCCCACGCAGTTGGAGAATGCCATGGTCAATTTTGAGCGATCCACTTTGCGCGAGGACGCGAACGCCAGCTGCGAAATGAACCCCTTCGCCGCCCTTGCCATCACTCAGCGCGCCAGTCATCAGCAGGGCGTTGGCGCCTTCGGGCGCCGTCGTTGCGCGCTCCGGGCGGTCGAGCGTGGCATCGAGGGAAATGCGGCCAGGTTTGTCAGCGCGGAGACGGATGACAATGGCTTGGTCGGGCGCGCTCGCAAAGGCTTCGCGGGTGAAATGCACACCGTTTTGTTCGTAGGTAATGCGCGAGACAGCGTTGGACAGGTCAAGTTCACGCCGGTAGTTGGTCGTTGGGGCGCCGGCGCCGTCCTGCACAAACTTTAAATGCAAATTGCCCAAAACCTGGTAGCAGCCATAGGGGACTTTGGATCCGACGCCATTCCCGGAGCCTTTTCCTGCGGAAGTGAAACTCGCATTGACGAGTTTTTCCGCCTCGGCGTTCTGGCCGGCAAGCAGCAAGCGCCGGATTTCCGGCAGGGCGGCAGATGCGCCTTGGCGGTCGGCGTCCTGTTTCGAGCCGGACCACATGCCGCTTTCATTGAGGACGATGCGTTCGTCGGTTACGCCGCCAAAAATCATCGCGCCAAGGCGGCCATTGCCAATCGGTGACGATTCAGTGAAGCGCTCGGCAGGAGCATCGAACCAGGCCATATCTTCTCCGGGTGCGGTGGCATGAAGCAAACCGGGCGCAAGCGCCATCGCCCAAACCAGCGCCAGTTTGCAGTGTGCAGAAAAATTTGCCCGGACATTCATTCGGTGACAAGGGTGACCGGGCCAAGGAGGCCGGCGGGGATGGGTTTCGCGTCGCGGCGGGGATTGGCCGTGGTCCAGGTGATGCGTTGTTCCGGAGGTAACGCGGCGTCACCAAGCAGGCGGTTAAGCCAGGTGTTGGTAACCTCAATTTTGAGTGTGTTCGTTCCCGGGTGCAAGGCTGGGGTGATTTCGACGCGGTAGGGGGCAGTCCACGCCACGCCACAGGAAACGCCGTTGACATAAACTTCTGCCAGGTCGGCGACTTTGCTGAGGCTGGCCCAGACGCGTGCAGGGTTGGCGCCAGAAGCGGGCCAGTCGAAAGTTTGGGTGTAAGCTGCCGTGCCTGAGTAAGATTGAACGCCGGGTTCGAGGCGAGTGGTCCAGTCAACGAGAGTATCGAAAGCAATCGGCCCGTTCGGGCCGCCGCGATTGACATCGAAGGTGACCTGCCACTGGCCAGTGAGAGTCTGCGCGGGTTTGGGCTCGAGCCAGTTTTTGCCGGAATTTGCGTTGGTGCTGGAGGTTGCTTCTCTCAAGACGACGAAAATCGAACCGCTGGCTTCGAGGCGCAAGGGAAGGACCGTTCGCCCGTTTTCAATGCGCCATTCGTTCGCGCGCCGGGTTTCGCCCGTGACTGCGTCCCAAAGTTCAGGCACGCGACCAGCGGTGCGAAGGGAGAGTTGAATTGTCTGCACGGAGTCGCGTTGGTTGGAGATAAAATAAATATCGAGGCCGGGCGCAGTCCGATGATTCCAGGCAATCCCCTCGGCATGCCGGCCGGTAGCGTCGGTGACGATGACATCACGGGCGATGCCCAATGAATCGAGCGAGGTTTCAGTAAATGGCGTGGCCAGCACGCGGCCTTTGCCGACCTGACGCGGGGAATTTCCCGTCGGCCAAAGTTCCTCAGCGGTTTGGCGCACGGCGGTGTCAGATGCCGGATAATTTTGCAGACTTGGCGAACGGGCTGGTGGTGCGGAAACAAGGATGGTAGCTCCGGCTTGCACCAGCTCCCTCAATTTTGTGACTACTTCCGGAGACATTTCATCGACAGCGGGCGACATCGGCCGGGCCGCGGGCAGCACAAGCACCGTGTAACTTGCGCCGCCGGGGAGCTCGATACGGCCGTTGCGAACCTGGGCCAGGCGCAGGAGTGCATCACGGTTAATTGAGTCGTAAGCGTAGCCGTGCAGCGGGTCAATCGACTCGGCAGGACTGGTGATGTTGTCAGAGGCAACGATGCCTTCGGGCTCTGAATGCTGGGGCTGGCCGACGTTGGCGGCACGCTGGGTTTCGCTCACGAAGCCTTCGGCTCCGAACAAACCGGGGAGCGTTGAAACAAGTTCGCCGGGCAACACGGCGCGGCTGGGAATTTCTTCTCCCGTAAATACGGCGATATCCGCAACGGGCGTTCCGGTTTGCAGGAGCGCCTGGCAACGCTGGGTATATTCCACCCAGGCCCGGCCCGGTTTCCACCAAGTTTGGTCTCGCTGAATAAAATTGCCGATGCCGCTAAGCGTCATGCCTGGCTGGCGGTCCAGCCACGGGTTGTGGACGAAGACGTGAAAAACAAAACGATTGATGCCGATCGCATAATTAAGGTCGCCCGGGGCCTTGAGCATCGCGGGCGATTCATCCCAGCCCAGTTTCACTTCTGTAAACGCTTCAGCTTGGGCCAGTGCCTTGCCATAGATATGCGCTCCGGAAACGGCATCGAGAATGTCGTTGGGTTTGTCGTGGGTGGGACTGCGCAGCCAGAACTCGCCCATCGGAATGTCCACGGTTGAAAAATGCCTGAGGTTGTCGCTGACCATGGTCGGCGCGACTGCTTCCGAACTGAAAACACAGCCCTGGGCTTTGGCCAGCGATTCGAACGTGCCGAAAAAATTATCCTCCAACAAATCGGCAATCGTCTGCCGTACATCGTGCAAAAACCGCTCGGAGACATCCGCGCTCTGCACCGGGATGCCCGCCATAATGGGCAGATAAGGCACGGGATCGTAGCCGCGGCGGCGGGTGAACTCCGCGCGAAAAACGGGCGACCAGTCCTGGCTGCCGCATTCCCAACTATCCACGTGAAAAACCTTCAGCACGCGGCCTGCGAGCGCCGGGCCGACCTGGCGGATGGTTTCACCAAACCAATGGTCGAATTGGAGGCGGACAGCTTCGGGATTAAATTTGTCACACTCCAGACCCCTTCCGCCACCGCCGGTTTCGTTTTGATGACCAGTAGAAGTGTGCCCGATGCGCAGGATGGTCCAATTACCCGGTGGGGCGTCCCAAACAAGATGGCCGTCGGCGGTGAGATGGTCTGTTATATTCAAGATGCTTCTGAGCGGTACGCATTCGTTGTCTGGCACTTGAGTGGTGGTGGTTGGCCGACTTACGCGCCAGACCTCGCCGGTTTTTCCCTCGTACTGGTTCACGCGCGGCGAGCCGGAAAGCGTGATGCCCTGCAACTTCAGCCCAATCTTAAATTTGGCTGAGTCGAGGTCTTCGCCGCCGGGCTCGGAGCCGGCCGGGTCGTAAGTGAAGCGGAAAAAACGCGCCGTGGTGGGCACGATGGCGTGGGTGACATCGGCGTCGTCGTCCTGCCAGCCGGCGCGCGGCGCGACCAGCCGTCCCAGCGAACGGAAATGTTCACCATCGTCGCTCACCTCAATCAGCAGGCGGTTGGCCTGATAATTGTTGCCACCCTTGCGGAGGGTGATCGAGCGACAGGTAAAGGGCTGGTCGAAGGCATATTGAACCCAGCCCGGCGCACTGACGCGGACGGATTGTGTGTTGCCAGGAGTGGCCAGCATCTGCGCGTTTACATTCGGCAAGTTGGTGGTGATGGTTGGGGTGATTGTGTCGGTGGAAACGTCGGAGCCAGCGGGGGTTGGAAACGCCAGTACGGCGATGTCCTGATAATAATTCTCGTTGGCGGGAGGCTGGGGCAGCGCGCCGTCGAAATGGCCGCCGTTTTTGAATGACGTTTCGCGCCACACAACTTTCTGCATGGATAATTCGGGCGTGATCCACGGGCCGCCGGCGGTCGCAAAGCCGTCGCAGTCCTGCATGGCGAGTTTGAGGCCGAGGCGGTCGGCCTCGTTCATCGCAAAGCGGACCATGTCCCACCAAAGCGGGCTGAGTTGTTGTGCGGGTGGGGCAAACTGTGGCGGTGTGGTCGCGCCGCGGATGGGCATCAGGTAGGCGCCGCCGATGCCGGCCTGCTTCATCGCCGCGAGATCCGCGGTAATGCCCTCGCGTGAGACGGCAGCATTCATCCAATACCAATAAACCCACGGGTGTGCGGCCTCAGGTGGATGCTGGAAGGCAGCCTCAAGGTCGTCGGCACGCACGACTGCGGCCCAGGCCAGAATGCCGAGCAGGGCTGAAAAAATGCAGTTTCGGTAGCGGACAATGACCATGAGGCAAAATCAAAACTGCGAGGCAAATTGATAGGAACCCGAATCAATGGAATAAACCATGCGGTCGCCCTCGCGCCGCAGGAAGGTTACGCCCGGACTTTTTTCTGCGGGGGCATCGCTTTCGGTGACCGGCGTATTTTCACGTGCGGGGACGAAGACGATGCCGGTGGTGTTTGCCGGAATTGTGGTTTTGAGCACGAAATGCCCCTCTTGATGTTCCCAGCGGACGGATATTTTGCCGTGGACGGAATTGTAACTGGCCTCGACCCAGGCGAGGTCGCCGACGGGGGCAGGGTGAAGGATTATTTTCTTGAAGCCCGGTGTCGATGGGTCGGTGTCAATTCCGGCGAGGTCTTTATAAAACCACTCAGTAATTTGGCCGAACATGAAGTGGTCGTGCGAGACGCCGTTGCTGGCGTCCCAGGATTCATTGAGCGAGGTTTCTCCCTTTTGAATCTGGAAGCCGTAGCCGGGTTTGTCCGTCTGGTTGACCATGCGGTAAATGTCATCCGAGTGGCCCGTGCCAGCGAGGGCCTGCAAGAGGAAGCGAAACCCAACTTCACCTGAAGTCATCGAGTAGCCACGCTGGGCCACGTCTTGTTCAACAGCGTCGAGCACCCGCGCACGGTCGGCCGGTTCGGTAATGCCCATGAAGAGCGGGATGGCATTCCCGGTTTGCGAATTCAACGCGTAAGTGCCCTTGGCAGCATCAAAAAACTTGCGGTTGAAGTCGGCGCGAATCCGTTCCGCGCGGGCGGCGTAGTCCTGGGCCTCGTCTACTTTACCGAGGAGCGCAGCGGTTTTTGCGAGGAGTGTTGCGTCGTAATAATAGAACGCGGTGGCGGTGAGGGGTGGAGGCGTGAGTTCCGAGAAACGCGTGTGCTTCGGGTCGAGGTCATACCAGTCGCCCAGGCCATCGGAAACAATGCCGTCCTTGGCGCCTTTTTCAAGATAGGCGAAATAGTTTTTCATCGCGGTGTAATTGGTGCGCAAAAGTTCAAGGTCGCCGGTGAATTGGTATTGTTGCCAGGGCACGTCGAGGAAGGCGGAGCCCCATTCGGCGGCGTCGCGGTAGTCGCCCTTGAATTTGGTGTATTCGGGAGCGATATTGGGGATGAGCCCCTTGTCTTCGCCTTCGGTAATCTGCGCTTCGGCCATGTCGCGCGTGATCTTGTCGAAGAGGCGCGCAGTGTCGAATTCGTAGCGCACCGACGGACCGACGAGGTGGACGTCATCGAGCCAGCCGAGTTTTTCGCGGTGTGGGCAGTCGGTGAGCAGGGACATCATGTTCGAACTGATGGCCCAGCGCACGAGGTCGCGGATTTTGTTCAGTAGGGTATTCGATGTGGCGAAAGTTCCGGCGGGTGAGGAGGTCGAATGGACGACCTGACCCTCCACGGCGACGAGGTGCGGAAGTTTGGATTTGTCGGCATCGGCGGGCGGGGTGGCGGCGGTTGAGGGCGCGGCTTCGCCCGCCGGGAAAAATTCCGCTTTCAAATACCGGCAGCCGATATAGCAAAAACTTGGCGACCAGGTTTCCTCCTCATCGGTAGCTTTCGTGTATTGCCACCAGGAAATGCCGCGGTCGGTGCCGCCCATCGTGCCGCGGTTGAGCGAGCCGTCGGCATTGATGATTTCCGATGGTGTGAGGCGCACCGTACTGCCCGCCGGGCCGGCGACACGGATGCGCGGCATATACGAGGCGTTTTGGCCGAGGTCGTAAAGTATGCTGCCGTCGGCGTTGGGGTGGACGGCAACCGGCTGGCGAATTTCAATCACGCGGATGGGCGGCGCAGCCTCGCTATGGCCGCGCAATGTTCCGCTTGGCCGGATCATGGCCACCGCGTGCGGCCAGAGATGGTCGTCAAAGCCCGCTTTGTTCCAGCCCGGGGGCCGCAGGCGGGCGTCATAGTCTTCCCCGCCGTAAATGGTGCCGAAGGTGATGGGCCCGGGTTGCACTCGCCACGATTCGTCGGTGCCGAAATAATCAACCGTGCCGTCGTTGTATTCGAGGCTGAGGCTGAGGATGGCGCGCTGGGGACCAAAGAAGCCGAGAAATTTGGCAAAACGATCACGGCGCACGACATCGTAAATGCCATTGCCGAGAAAAAGCCCGGTGGCGTTCGGTCCCTCATGTAGCAGGGCGGTCACATCCAGTGTATCGTAAAGAATGGTGCTTTCGTAATTCGTCCATCCCGGCGTCAGCACGTCGGCACCGACTTTCGCGCCGTTGAAATACATTTCATATTGGCCCAGGCCGGAGACGTTCGCCAGCGCCCTCCGCAATCCGGGTTTCACGGAAAATTCGCTGCGCAAGAGCAGCGACTCGGTCATGCCCGGTGCGACAATCCAGGTGCCCGCCCAGTCGGCGGGTCGCAGCACGCCCATCGTCCAGGTGGCGGCGGAACTCCAGGCTGTGGACTTGCCGTCGCGATCCCACCCCCGTACTTTCCAAAAAACTTGCTGCAATGAAGAGAGCCGACTGCCCGCGTAGGGGATGTCCGTCGTGGCGTCAGACGCAATGCGCCCGCTGTCCCAAACATCGCCGTGGTCCTGTGTAAGAAGTTCAGGCGACGAGGCGGCGAGGATTTGCCACGCGGTTTGTTTTTGGCCGCGCTCGTTGCTCTCAACCTGCCAGGAAAGACGCGGCGCGGCGACATCCACGCCGAGCGGGTCGGTGTCATGATCGCATTGCAGGGTGGTGACGCGCAAGGTTGTAGCGGGGGCGGGGGCATCCGCGGCGGGCAAAGAAGCAGCCATGCCCAGCAACGCACTCGTAGCAAACCACGGAAGGAGTTTTTTCAAGATCATCGGCGGACGATTAGAAATTACAATTTCTTCGGGTCAAGCACCACATGCTTGATGTGCTTGCGCAGCCAGGTGTAGGTAATGTGGACGAGACCGTCGGAAGTCTGGATAACCGCCGGATACGAGTAGCCATCACCGCCAGGTTTACTTTCGAGGGTCAGAACATGCTGCCAATTTTCGCCATCCGCGGAAATGGCGACATCGAGCGGGTAGCGGAAGCCTTTGCCCTTGGTGGTATTGTTGGGATCGGGGCCCGTATTGTTATAGACCAGCAATTGGCGGCCGTCGGCGAGGGTGACACCGTCAATGCCCGAATTATTATTGGGCAGGGTGGTTGGCGCCAGCGGGCTCCAAGTCCTGCCATTGTCCTTCGACCAGGTTTGCGCGATGACGCCGTCATTGGTTCGACAGAGTGCCTGCAAGCGTCCATCGCGGTAAAACAAAATGGTGGGTTGGATGCCGTTCAGGTCTTTATCGCCGCGGGCAATCGGGCCGCTGCTTTGCCAGGTTTTGCCCTGGTCGCGGGAGATTTCGAAATAAAGGCGGTGGTCTTCTGTTGCCTCGAGGCTTGATGGGCTTAGCCACGCGTCGTCCGACAGCGCCACGGTTTTGTTTTTGATGGCGCCGAGGATGCCGTCCGGCAGGCGCTCGGGTTTGCTCCAGGTTTTGCCGCCATCTTTCGAAAACATGATCATGCCCCACCATGCGGCGGGTTTGGGGCCGACTTTGTAGAACAACACCAGCGGGCCGTCCTTCGGCGCTTGAAAAAGGACGGGGTTCCAGGTCGGCAGGCGCGGGGAGCCATCGGCCTGAATGCCGTTGGCAACTTCGACACCTTTGAGCCATTGGCCATTTTCCTGCCGCGCAACCCAGATGCCGACGTCGGGGTTGCGTTCAGCCGTGCCGCCAAACCACGCGGCGACGAGATGTCCCGGAGCGACTTCGGCAATGGTCGAAGCGTGGCAGGACGGATACGGCGCGCCTTCATTGATAAATTCGGAAGAGATCAGGGCATCCGGGTGCTCACTCGGAGTCGACTCAGCAGCGGCAGGAATGTTCTTGCACGCCGGCAGCGTGGAAATGACGGCGAGAATCAAAAGGGATATCAGGGCTTTCATAAAATTGAATTACAAGTTTCAGGTGGAAACAGGAACGCGTCGGCCATTTCGATTGGTGATCATATAAGCTGCGGTCAGCAAAAGGGCGGCTCCGACAATATAGATGATCGCCCCGAAGGCGATGGCGTAGCTCATGTTCTCGATTTTGGTGCCGTAGGGGCCGTAATCGACCGCGTAGCCGAAGGCGACCGTGCCGAGAGCGCTGCCGCCCCAGCCGAAGGTGTTCATCAGGCCGGCGGCAGTGGCGCGGGTGCGAGGGTGGACGACATCATACAGTGAGGCGAAAATATTGGCGTCATATAGGCCTTTGCCGAGGCCAAAAATAGTCATGGAAATGATGAGCGTCGTCTTGCTCGTCGTGTGGCCGACGAGGGCGATAAAGGCTGCGCCGCCAAGCAAGCCCAGCGCCTGCACAGTCATGCGGCCTCCGGCAAAGCGGCCGGCCCAGCGGTCGGCCAGCAAGCCGCCCAGCGGGACGCTGCACGCGCTGGCGAAATTGATGAAAAGCGCCGCGGATAACCCGGCCGCTGCGAGCTTGAAGCCGAATTTTTCGCCGAGAAAGGTTGGCGTCCAATCGAGAAAAATTCCCGCCACCGAATTTGCACAAATAAAAGCCGTAAACAGGAGGATGGCCGCCGGTTTTCCCAGGATTTCACGAGCCGTTTCCTTGATGCCCAGGCTGGATTGCGGCGGAGTCTTATCGATTAATGATGGTTCTTTATCAGTCGTTGTAACCCGGTCGGCCGCACCTCGGACGGGCTCGCGCAAAAAAGCGTAAAGCACGAGCGCCAATAAAACTCCCGCGATGCCAAAAAAATAAAAACCCAGGCGCCAGTTGTAATGTTCCGCCAGCCAGGCGGCGAGCCAGCTCCCCCCGATGGCGCCAAAATAGACGCTCGATTGGTGGAAGGACATGGCGCGGGAACGCGTGCGCTGATCATGGTAGTCGCTGAGCAGCGACATCGAGGCGGGAAAATAAAAAGCTTCCCCGAGGCCTTCCACAACGCGCACGGTGACAAATTGCCAAAGCCGGCCGCACCAGCCCGTCAAGCTGGTGGCGGCGCTCCAGAACAGACAGCCCCCGAGGATGAGTTGCTTGCGCGAAAGGCGATCGGCGATATAGCCGGCGAACAGCGCGCTCCCGGCGTAAACCCATTTGAAGCCGGAGAAAATCCAGCCCTGCTGCTCGGCGCTAAAACCAAATTCTGCCTGAAGCTTGGGCATTACCGAGGAAATTGCCTGCCGGTCCGCATAGTTGAAAAAGCAGATCAACCACAGCATGCCGACGACGGCCCATTTATAATTGCGCTTCATGGGACGGCCGGGGCCAGTTTCCATTTCTTGAAGCGTACGCGCAATTCCGCCACCACCCCGCGATAAATTTTTGTCGACTCCGCGGAAACAATGGATTTGGGCAGGCCGGGCTCGAGGCCGCGTGCCTCAATTCCGGCGGCGATGTTCCGGGGGAAATGCAACCGGTCGATAATCGCGCCGATTTCCTTCATCTGGGCGGCAGCGGGATGGACGCGTGTGTTTTGCCGGCAACGTTGAAAAATGCCGACCATCAGATCCGGCACGAAATTGGCGAGGCCGCCCACGCAGCCCGCGACACCCATGGAAAATAATTCCGGCAGACGCGTGTCGGCCCCGGTGAAGACTTCGAAATCAAATTCGCGACCAAGTTGAATCAAAGTTTTGTGATAGGTAATTTCCGCGCCGCTTTGCTTGATGGCGGCCAGCGGGGCGCGTTGGGCAAATGCGGCGATCGTTTCTGGCGCGATACGGTTTCGCATCAACTCCGGAAAATTGTAGAGCATGGCGGGCAATTGCGTCGCTTCCGCCACCTTCGCGAAATAAGCCAGTTGGTCGGCATCGGAAACCGGATACATGCCTGGAGGCATGAGGGCGACGCCGGGTAATTTAAGGCGGCGCGCGAATTTTCCAAGTTCGGCGGCGACCGACGGGCGGATGTCGCTGATATTGGCGATAACGGGCAGGGGCGCGGCAAGTTCGGCGACGAGTTCGAGGACGGCCTTGCGCTCCTCAATGGAAAAGTGCGGGAACTCGCCAGTACTGCTGAGGGCGAGCACGCCGTGGATGCCGTGCGTGCGCATCCATCCAATGTGGGCGGCCAACGCGCGCTTCATCACCCGCCCATGAGCATCCGTCGGGATGGCGAGCGCGGCGATGATGCCTTCCCGGGGAAAGGGAACTTTCATGATTTCAATGAGAACGCCCGTGACTCATTCACCGTTGGGCGCGGTTAGGGGCACCGCGGGCGTGTTGTCCACGCGGCGAATGCGCAGGGCAATGTAGGGATTTCCCGGAAGGGTGATGGATCGGTTCTGTTCATCCACGAAGTAATAATTGTCTTTTTTCGCAGTCACGAAATCGCCGTCCACCGGCGTGACCGTCATGTTCCACGTGTCGAGAATTTCCACTTTGAAGTGCAAGCCATCGCGGAGGCCGTTTTTGTAGAGCTGGAATGCCCAAGTGGTGGGCTTGTTCAGCCCGAAATAGACAAGGTAATACTGCCCGGGGACGCCGGCAACCGGTGAATCCTGCCATTTGTCAATTTGGTCAATGCCGCGGGCCGGGCCATCATCGAGAACTTTTTTCAGAAAAGCCAGGCGCGGCGGGCTTTGGCCATAGAGTTTCCCGCCATAGGCGAGCCAGTAATCGCCATCCACCACATCGTATTCGCTATGGCCGACATAGGTGCCGCCGATGGTGCCTTCCCAGAAGCGATGAACCATTTCTTCGGGTGTGAGCTGCGCCCAACGCGCGGCACCCGTGCCTTCATATTTTACTTCATCGTAAACGACGGGCTTGCGAAAGACATCGCGATAAAGCTCGGCGCGGGAGGATTCGACGACCGCGTCGCCGTTTTGGATGCTGGAATGGGTGATCCATGGCAGGGTGTTGTTGAATATGAGCGCGCCGTTGTGAATGGAAAGCATATGCCCGTACGGGTCGTTCGAGGAAACCACTTCGCCGTAATGGACGAAGTCGGCTTCGGTTTTGACCCGGATAAAGTCCCATTCGTTGGCAAGCGACCACCAGACGTTGCGGTACGCCGCCAGCCGCGCGACGATATAACGCAGGTAACGGTCGTCCGCGGCTCTCCCCATGTTGTTGAAGCCCGAATTGTTGGGGCCATAGCTGTTGCCGTAGGGATGGAAGAGAATCAGGTCGGCTTCGATATTGAGATCACGAAGTTGGCCGATGCGTTTTTCCAGGTGTTGGAAAAACGCGGGATTGAAGCGGGTGTAGTCCCAATCACGCGGGGGCGTGCCGACAAAGGGGAACAGCGTCGGCGCGATGGTTTTGCGAAAATTGTAGTCGTGTGGGAAAATCAACATCCGGATTTTGTTGAAGGGGGAGTCTGCGAGTGTCTTGAGCGTCACGTCTTCCCAGTCGTCAGGCGCGTGGACCCAGATGTAGGAGGTTGTGCCGATTTCGTTGTAGGGCGTACCGTCGCCATAGGCGAAGTGGTAGGTGTTGCGGACATAGACCGGGCCGTGGTCTTTGCCCGTGGCGGGCGTGACTTGGAAAGATCCGGTTTTACCTGCGAGGGCGGGGGCGTTGCTCCCAGTAGTATAACTCCAGCCGCCCGGATGGTCGGGCATGAAACGAATACGGTACACGCCGTCGCCGTCATAAAACCCATTTACCGTCACAGTGCGCGTGCCATCGGAAAAATTACAGGAAAGTTGGACGTCGGTGAATGGATTGCCGCCTGCGGGCCCGGAAAGTTGTACCTCAAAAACGTCCCATTGTTGGACGGACTTTTGAGCTGGGGCATCAACGGCGAATAAACTGCCGGGGATGGCGGTTGCGCTGGCTATTATCGCGAGCAGTGCAAGATTGCGGAATAAGCCGGAAGATTTTGATTTCATGGTGTGCGATGGAAATGTTTGTGGTGTGACCAGATTGCGGCGGGCTGGCCGGCCTTATTGCTTTGGCAGCTCTACTTTCAGCGGGCCAAAGGTATCCGAGTGCGCGAAGGCTTTGCCATCCGCCATCACCGTGAGGCCCTTGCCGTGTTTATAGTGCTCACCGTCCTGGTCCCACAAAATCGTCAGCGATCGGCCGTGGTAGACCACGCCGTCGAGGCAGAACCAGTTCCACGTCTTATCCGGCAGCAATGGGTTGAGTTCGAGGGTTTCATCGTCGCGTGGGCGCAGGCCGATGAGGCCGGTGATAAGCAGGTCGGAGAAGGTTGAGTGATTATACCAGCGGCTGCGCTCAGCCTTGGATGCCTTGATGAGCCAGGCGCCGGTGGTTTCATCCAGGTATTCGCCGATGTGCGGATGGCCGTCGAGCCGCTGGGACTTCACGTAGGTGAGGAAGGCATCGTAATAATCGTGCGCGGTGACGAAGTTTTGCGGGTAATCACGCAGGACGTTGCCCAGCGCGGTAAGGGTCTGCGAGGTGGCAAAGGGCCAGACCGCGCCGTCCCATTCGCAATTGCCGGTGCCGTGCGAACGAAATGCAGGGTTGCGGCGTTCGGCGGTGGTGATGCCGAAGGGCGCGTTGAAGCCCTTCGGGTCGGTCAATTGCGCCCAGGCAGCCTCGTAGCCCGCGTTCTTGTCGGGCAGTTCAAAGTACCACGGGATGAAACCGATTTCCTCCCGCGCGTTGGAGAAAGTGCCCTCGGGTTCTTCGACGACCTCGAAAAATTTCGCGTCGGCATCCCACAGGTTCTTTTGGACCAGCGCTTTCAAGTCGGCGGCTTTTTTGTCGAACGTGGCCGCGACGTCGGGCTTGTCCGCGAGACGCGCAATCGCGGCGATCGCTTGGGCGTTGCCAAACATGTAACTGTTGATGGTCGGGCGGATGTTTTTCTTGGTGCGCGAGCCGCTAATGGACTCCTCCATCGCGTCACGCACGTCAAATTGCCAATACATGCCGTTGGGCAGTTGCCTTTGTTGGTCCCAGAGTGCGTAATCGGCAATCAAGTCGTCGAGCAGGTCGGTGAGGGATTTTTTGTCATGGGTGACGAGGTAGCGCTGGTAAAGCGCATAGGCGAACCAGCTGCTGTAATTGTGCAGGTTCGTCTGCGGGCCGCCGTGGTTGCCACGCAGCCACCACTGGACGTAGCTGTCGTGGTATTGCGGGTCGCGCAGCCAGCGGCCTTCCATCAGGTGGTGGCCGAGGGCGCTACTGATGGGGTCGGCGCGGTTGCTGAACTCGGTGAAGACGAAATGGCCATCGGCGGTCTGGCGGAGTTGCTTGCGCAGCGCCCACCAGCGGAAGTAATACATTTCCTCCACCTCGGCATTCGGGCATTCAAACAGCGGGATGTTCGCTGCCAGCCAGGCTTCGGATTTATCATTGGGCACGACATTGACGACTGTCTCGTTCTCCATGCCATTGAAATACGTGACGTGCTGGTGGAGGGCGTCGGGCTTGAGCACCGCGGGCGGCAACGCCGTGGCGCGGGTGTGACCACAAAGAGAAACCAGGGCAAAAGCAAAAAGGGGCCAACGGCGAATCATGGCTTGGAGGGGGTGCCTGCGCAATCGGTTACGCGTTGTTTTGCTGCGTGGGCTAGGCGGGGTTGACCGTAACGGCCAATCCTAGGTTGGCCGCGCAACGAGTCAACCTAGTGTTTGCGGCAACGTTGGTGGGTTGATTGACGTGGTTAATACTTCGCCGACGGAGGCGAAGCCAAAATAGGGTTTGCCAGCAACGAGAAGCGGAAATAGAAAAAGTTGTGGAATTTACCATGAGAATTTACCCCGGCCGGAAGATGAGTTTTGTCAGACGCGCGTCGCCATGAAGCCGCTTTTTGTTCGTGCCGTCTGGTTGGCAACCCTGGCCCTTTTTGCCCCGGGCGCGGGCGCCGCGTTGAAGGTGGACATCAGCCCCGACAACGGCCGCAAGGACATCCAGACTCCGCGTTGGGAAAACTGGCTGGTGAAAGATGGCCAGCAGAAGGTTTCTGCCACGTTCGGATCGGTTACTTTTACTTTGCGCAATGCTTCCGGCGGAAAAATGGGCGCAACAATGTGGAAGGGCGGCATTGACACCGGTGCAACCGTGACGACCGATGGAGTTATGGCGAATCAAGGCGGCGGGTTGGAAATGGTCATCCACGGTTTGGCACCCGGGCCGCATACTTTGGTCACTTTTCACAATGCTTTCGACAAGCCGCTGGATACTTCGTGCAGCGTTTTGATTGATAGCCAGGTGAAAGCGCAAGGCATCAAGCCCACCTACCGCGCGGCCAGCGACGTGGATGCGGCGAACACTTTCATGCAATTTGACGCCACGGAAGGGCAGGAGGTTGTTGTCTCCATCAAGCCCGACACTGATGGCGGCGCGGTCGTTCTCAACGGTTTTGAAATTGATGTCGTCAACCCGGCGAAGATGGCGCTCAAGCCCTTCCCGTTGGACACCGACGAGCACGCGGTCGAGGAACCGGCGCTGGTGTGGGCTCCGGCGAAAAGCGCCGTTGCGCATCAGATATATTTAGGCACCAGCGCTGAAGCCGTGGCCAACGCGACCCCGGCCTCGCCGGAATACCAAGGCGCTTTCGCCAATGCGAAGTTCCCGACCAAGGGGCTAAGCCACATGAACACTTACTACTGGCGCGTGGACGAGGTGGATGCAGATAAAACGGTCACGAAAGGCGATATCTGGAGTTTCCGCGTGCGGCATTTGGCCTTTCCCGGTGCGGAAGGTTACGGGCGCTATGCGATTGGCGGGCGCGGCGGGCGCGTCATCGAAGTCACTACTCTTGACGATTACGACCCAAAGACGGAGCCACCGATACCTGGCTCGCTGCGCGCGGCGGTGGAGGCGGTAGGTCCGCGCATCGTGGTGTTTCGCGTCGGCGGCGCCATCAAACTCAAAGCCAAGCTGGTCATCGGCAATCCGTACATCAGCATTGAGGGCCAGACCGCGCCGGGTGACGGCATCGCCGTGCACAACTTTACTTTCGGCGCGTTATCCACGCACGACGTCATTATCCGCTACATGCGCATCCGCGTGGGCGACGAATCCGGAGTCACGATGGATGGCTCAGGCTTTGGCGGTTGCAATAATTGCATCATGGACCATTGCTCGATTGCCTGGTCCATCGACGAAGCCTTCAGCTCACGTTCCGCCAAAAACATCACCTTGCAGCGCACGATTATTGCCGAAGCGCTCAATATGTCCGTGCATATTCATTACGTCGGCACGGGCAAGGGGCACTCTTTCGCCGGCAGCATTTCCGGCGACATCGGCAGCTTTCTGGACAATCTCGTGGCGAATTGTGCGGGCCGCAACTGGAGCCTGGCCGGCGGATACAACCAAAGCGTGCATTATGCCGGGCGCCTCGATATCCGCAATAACGTCGTCTACAATTGGGCGCACCGCACGAACGATGGCGGGGTCAAGGCACTGAACCTCGTCGCTAATTATTACATTCCCGGTCAGGCAAGCCAGGTCTTCCATTTATTGATGCCCGATTTTGGCTCGGTGCAGGATCCGCAGCAGTATTACCTTGCGGACAACGTCATGGAGGGCCATCCGCAATATAATCCCGACAATTGGGCCAACGGCAGCGTGAATTATCAGGCGGACAGCCTTAAAGCGATCAAGCTGGGCCAGCCCGAAGTGGTGAAATTAATCAAACTCGACCAACCCTTTTGCGACCCGCTCGCGCCGACACTGTCGGCCAAGGACGCATACACTAGCGTGATTGCCGACGTGGGCGCGAATTACCCGAAGTATGACAGCATCGACGCCCGTGCGGTGAAAGACGTCATTACGCGCAGTACCACATTCAAGGGCAGTGCCACCGGCATTCCGGGCATCATCGATTCCCAAGAGGACGTTGGCGGCTATCCCGAGATGAAGGGCGGGCCCGCGCCGGTGGACAGCGACCACGACGGCATCCCGGATGACTGGGAAAAAGCCCATGGCCTCAACCCGAACGACCCCGCCGACGCGCAGAAACTGGGCCCGGACGGCTACACCAACATCGAAATTTACGTCAACAGCATCCCGCTGCAAAAGCAGATATGAAAAGGCGATTACAAATCAGCGCGACGTTTCTGCTTTTGCTGGCGGGCGCGAATCTGGTGCAGGCTGCGGACAGTCCGCCGGAAATGATTTGGTACAGCACGCCCGCCAAGGTGAATATGTTGTCCACCGAAAAAACCTGGCCGGGCGATGCACTGCCCATTGGCAACGGCCGGCTGGGCGCAATGCTTTTCAGCGGGACGGCGGACGAACGCCTGCAGTTCAACGAGGATACGTTATGGACGGGCAAACCGCATGATTACGCCCGTCCCGATGCCGTCCAGTTTTTGCCGCAAATCCGCCAGTTGCTAGCCGATGGGGATTTCGCTGGAGCCGGACAGATCGCCAAAAACAATTTTCTGGGCGACCCGTCCCGGCAGAAAGCCTACCAGCCCTTTGGCGATTTGCGCCTGCATTTCCCCGGTCAGGAAAATGCGGAGGGCTTTCGCCGCGAATTGAATCTGGATTCCGCGGTCGCCCGCGTGACTTACAAAGCCGGTAATGTTTCCTACCAGCGCGAAGCCTTTGCCAGTTACCCGGATCAGGCGATTGTGGAACGGATATCGGCGGACAAGCCCGGCAGCATCAGCTTCACGCTGAAAATGGACAGCCAACATAAATCTTCGCAGACGAAATCCATCGCCCCTGACACGCTCGTGCTCACTGGCCAGGTCGAGGAAGACGGGCTGCGCTTCGAATCGCGCGTGCGCGTCCTTATTGCCGGCGGAAAAATGACCACGGAGGGAGACACCATCACCGTGGAAAATGCCGATTCAGCGACACTGCTTTTGACGGCGGCGACGAGCTTCAAGAACTACCAGGACATCAGTGGCGACCCCGCGGCGCGCTGTGCGGCGGACCAGGCAAAACTGACCGGGAAAAATTTTGAGACCTTGTTGGCCGCGCACGTGAAGGACTATCAGAATCTTTATGCACGCGTAAAACTCGACCTCGGCACCAGCCCACGCGCGGACTTGCCGACGGACCAGCGGCTCTTGCAGATAAAAAAGGACGGCCTCGATGGCGACCCCGCGTTGCCGGCGTTATACTTTCAATTTGGGCGCTACCTGCTCATTTCCAGCAGCCGTGCCGGTGGCCAGGCTTCCAACCTGCAGGGCCTCTGGAATGACAACCTTGACCCGCCCTGGGAAAGCAAATGGACCACCAACATCAATGTGGAGATGAATTACTGGCCCGCGGAAGTCACCAATCTCAGCGAAACCACCGGACCGCTTTTCGATTTGATAGACGACCTCACGGTCAGCGGGCACAAAACCGCCCAGCTGCAATACGGCGCCGGCGGCTGGGTGTTGCATCACAACACCGACTTGTGGCGCGGCACTGCGCCCATCAACGGCATTGACGGGGTCTGGCCCACGGGCGCCGCGTGGTTGAGTTATCACTTGTGGGAGCATTACCTGTTCACGGGCGACAAGCAGTTTCTCGCGCACGCCTATCCCGCGATGAAAGGCGCGTCCGAATTTTTTGTGGACTTTCTGATTAAGGATCCCAAAACCGGCTGGCTGGTGACCTCGCCGTCGTATTCGCCTGAACAAGGCAACCTGACGGCCGGGCCGACGATGGACAATCAACTCATCCGTGCCTTGTTTGATTCCACCATGGAGGCTGCGCGCATCTTAAAGACCGATGCCGACTTCTCCACGAAGCTTGCGCAAGTGCGTGCCCAGCTTCCGCCGAACCGGGTGGATCAGTATGGTGGCCTCATGGAATGGCTCAATGAAGTTGACCAGCGCAAAAACAACCACCGCCATATGTCGCCGCTCTGGGCGCTCTATCCCGGCGCGGACATCACCCCGGTCGACCCGAAAATTTATGACGCTGCGAAACAATTGCTCGCCTGGCGCGGCGATGGCGGCACGGGCTGGAGCTATGCCTGGCGCAGCGCGCTTTGGGCGAGGGTGGGGGATGGCGACAAGGCCTATCATCAACTGCTCGGGCTTTACCAGCGCAAGACGCTCCCGGACCTTTTAAGCGGCAGCTTGTACCAGATTGACGCCAATTTCGGCATGACCGCGGCTATTGCGGAAATGCTTTTGCAAAGCCAGTTGCGGGCGCCCGACACCAAGGCCAACGAGATTGATTTGCTTCCCGCTTTGCCCTCGGCTTGGCCGACGGGCTCGTTCACAGGCCTGTGCGCCCGCGGTGGCTTCGAGGTGGATGTCGCGTGGGAAAACAGCACGCTCAAACGCGTCACCATCCGCTCGAAACTCGGCAACCCTGTCCGTCTCCGCTACAATGGGCAAATGCTTGATCTCCCGACCGAGGCAGGAAAACAATACGCCTTCGACGGAAAGCTGAATAAAATCATCTTGCGGTAAATGGCAGCCCGACCAACGGGCGCAATTCACGGGACGGCTTTCAACGCTGCAACTTTGGCTTGAAAATCGGTGAGTTCCTTTTCGTAGGTCGGAAGAAGTTGCGTCCAATGATAGTTGGCTGGTTTGCCGCCCGAGCCGCCGGAAACGGGAATCTTGCGCTGGCTCGTTTGCATGGAGTTGGCGTACTGGTAGGTATTTTCGGTGAGCTTCGCCAGCGTGCGGTAGTGGTCGAGGCTTTCGGCGAGGTATTTTTCCGCCTGCACCATGTCATTGGGGTCCTGGCTGTAATTATAACGCAGCACAAGCATCGCCGCGTTGGCCTTGGCGGCGTAGTTTTGCGCCATGGCCTGGATGCAGTAAACGTCATTCTTCAGCCGGTCGAATTCCTCGCGGTTTTTGGTGACGAGCGGCGCGGCGGCATCAATTTCGGTGACGGCCTTCGCGGAGAAATCGAGAACTTCCTTGATGATGGACGGCGGGGTTTCGCCCTCGTGTGACTGTTTGTTCCATTCCCGATCCGTGTACACATCGAGGCGCTCACCCGGGGGCGACTGCGATTCCCAGAGGCCGGAGTAAACGCTGTATCTTTCGGGGCGGACGAGTTCGTCGAGCGTCATGCCGAGGGAAAGCGTCTGGCGGTTGCCTTCCGTGATGCCGAAGCGGCGGATGAGGCGCGGGGCGATTTCGCCGGAGTCATTGTAGGCGTCGAGGATGGACGCAGCAGCCTGCGGCGAGCCATACATTTCGGTGAGGCGGCCAATCCAGTAGGTGCGCTCGCCCGCGGCATCGCGGTCGGGGTTCCACATATACCGCGACCAGGCCTCGAACCAAATCCAGTCGCGATTATATTGTTTGAGCGGAACGTCAGTCTTGTCCGGCGCATCGGGCCAGTTCCAATAGGAGAGCGGGTAAAGGTGCATCCCGCGGGCGTTCAGGCGGTCACGCGCGGCCAGGACAGATTTTTGGATGAAAATCGTGTCACCATACCGGAACGGCTCGAGATTGGCCATGATATGGATGTTGGTCATATGCGTCGAGGCGAGGTTGCCCAAATCCTGCTGCTGCTTTTGCAGTGGCCCGCGCGGTTCCCAAGTCGTGAGGGATTCACCGTTGAATTTCGCCTCGGAGTAAAGATTGTGGTACGTTTTGAGCATCTCCGTCATGAGGGCAACGGGGTCGTTAATCGTGTGCGCGCGGACGACGAGCGGTGGCTCCTGCGTGAGGCCGGCCTCGGCCATGCCGTCCTTGACGCCGGGGATGATCACCTGCGTGGCCCAATAAAATTGGTTGTCGGTGCCCGTGAGCGCTTCGCCGAGGCAGACCATGAGGCCGACGTTGGGGTATTGCTTGACGAATTCGGCGATGGACTTGCGTGTATAGTCCGCGGCGAGGGGCGTGGGTGCCTTCAACTGGGTGGCGAGGCCGTTTTTGTCGGCAAAGGGTTTCGAGAGCAAAATATTATAGAACATCTGCACGACCCAGATGCCGCGCTTGTCAGCCTCCTGTACGATGTAGCGGTACATTTCAGTGTTCTTCTTGAATTGCTCATCCGAGACTTCCAGCGCGTAGGGATAATCCGGCACTCTGACGAGAGAAGCGAAAGGATGGCCGGCCCAGATAAAGAGCGTGTTCATCCGGTTCGCGGCGAGCATGTCGAGATACTCGGTCCAGAATTGTTTGTCGTAAAAGAACGGAAAAAGTTCGTCGGTATAGGGGTATTCGTACGTTTTGCGTCCGGGCAACAAGTACGTTTTTTGCATGCCGAAGCACGGCCCGCGCATCTTGAAGGCCGGAGCGTCGATGAAATGTAGGTCCGTCGGCAATTTTTTGGCGTCGCGCACGCGCGCAGCCAGCTCCAGACAGCCATAGAGCGCCCCGGAATCATCGCCGCCCGCCACGGCAATGGTCCCATTGGCGCACGTCGCGAGGAGGAAGCCTTCGGGCTTGAGGTCGCCGTCCTTGAGCTGCAACTGGTTTGCGCTGACGAGGGATTGAACCCCCGTGCTCTTCGCCGGGCCGACGACGATGCGCGGCGTTCCGGCGAGTGCGTCGGTTGGTGTGTGGACGACAGCCGCGTCGAGTCCGGCGCTCTTCAGTGCATCGGCCAGGCGGGTTGCGCCATACTCGACGCGCGGCGCGGCGTTGGCGTCGAGCACGATGGAGATGGCCGCTCCGTGTAGCGGACTGGCAGCAAGGAAAAAAAATGCGAGCAGGGAGGAGACGAGGCGGAAGTTCATGGGGCTGTGTCAGTCTTTTCGGGGGTTGGTGCGGGGCGAAAATCTTTCGACGTCGCGACGGCGATGGCCCGGCCTTGCGTGCCGACGGCGCAGTAAAAATGATAGACCACGCCATTGTATTTAACGACGTACGGTTTGTGGGCGAAAGTTTTGTCCCACGGTTCCGATGGCGAAATGAGGGGTTGGCCGCTCCATTTTGTCCAGTGAACGAGGTCGGTGGAGCAGGCGAAGGTGTCGAACGCGCCTTTCACCGGGCCCCAGAGGAAGCCATAATAAATCATGACCCATAAATCGCCGAGGCGGACGACTTCCGGGTCGCCGGAAATTCCTTTCTTGCCGTTGTCAATGACCGGGCCGTCGCCGTAGCGCGTCCAGTGCACCATATCCTTGGATACGGCCATACCAATGCGTTCGGTGGCCTGGCCTTCCTGCTTGCCGTTGTAGAACATTACAAAGGGCGAGCCGAGTGAAGCCGCTTTGTCCCAGAGGATATTGCTTTTGTAGAGTGTCTTTTTTTCAAACGCGCGCACGTCGGGCTGCTCGGTGGAAAGAACGGGGTTTTCGGTAAATCGAGTCCACGGCTCGGGCTTGTCGGGCGCTTTTGTCCAGGCGAGGCCGATGGCCAGCGGGTCGGTCTCGTAACCCTGCTTTGCGCCACCGATGTAGGACATCCAGTATTTGCCATCGTAAGTCTGAAGCTCGTTGGTGCCGCCAAAATTCGGATCGGCGAGGGCGATGCCGCCGTCAGCCTGCCATTGGTCCCAACCGCTGCCGGCAAACGGCATGATTTTGCCAAGCTTGTTCCAGTGCAGCAGGTCATCGCTTTCAGCCAGGAAAGTTTCGTAGCCGACCTTGTCCTTGATGCTGACGTAGAGCATGTACCATTTGTCGTGGTAACGGAACACGCTTGGGCAATCGGCGACTTCGCCTTCACCCGGCTTAATTACAATGCCGAATTTATAGGGTGTTTTGATTTCGTCGTAGATCCGTTGCATGTCGGCATCGGGAACGGGTTTGAACGCCGGATTAGCGGTAGCCTGTGCGGACGCGACCACCGGTGTGGTTGCATCACTCGGTCCGGACGCGGCTGGTGGCTGGTCTGCCCCACTTGAAACGGTGGCAAATGCAATTGCTCCGACTGCTAAGGCGATGACAACGGACGGGATTCTCACAGAGGGCATATTGGGGGTGATTGACGCCGAAAAGTGGCTACTTCATAACGCATGCCCCCAGCCAGAGCAATCCCAGGCTGACGCATCAGTTTCGATAACCGTCAGGAAGTTTTCGGATGCCGATGTTTGCCTTGCGCCTCTTCACCACGCTAACGCTTAAAGGGTTAGGCGTAACCAACCTGGCACGCATTATGCCCTTCACTTTGTTGCCGATAAGTGATATTTACCCATCATGGGCGACTCCCTCCATTGCGACCTGTGCGGCAAGCCCGCGACGGTCCACCTGACGCAAATCGTCAAGAACCAGATCCAGAAAGTGGACCTGTGTGAAGAGTGCGCGCAGACCAAAGGCGTGACCGATCCGGAGGGTTTTTCGCTGGCGGATTTGCTGGCAAAAAGCTTTGCCGGACCGGCGGAAGAGCCGGCCGAGCTCGGAGCAGGCAACCTGGTCTGCGAACAATGCGGGAGTTCGGCGCAGAACTTCAAGAAGACCGGGCGGCTGGGTTGTGCGGTGTGTTACGACAACCTGAAGCCCATCCTCTTGCCCCTCATCTCCGGCTTGCACAAGGGCGGCCAGCACAAGGGGAAAATTCCCGCGCGTCAATGGCGCAACCTCGGTTTGCGCCGCGAAATGGAAAATGTGGAACGGGAATTGCAGGATGCCGTTAAGACCGAAAACTTTGAAGTCGCCGCCCGCTGCCGGGACCGGCTGGGCGCCCTGCGTGCACAACTCGCCGCACCGGCGGCCACTTCTTGAGCTTTTCGGGGTTTCTACACCATAGCCAACATGCAAATTCTTCCCATACTGGACACTCCGGCCGAAGTCGTGCCGGGCGGTTCGCCGTCGGGGCCGATTGTGCTGAGCACGCGCATCCGGCTGGCGCGGAATTTGCGCGACTTTCCGTTCCCCGGGTGGGCCAAAGAGGCACAACGGCGGGAAATTTTTACCCGGTGCATCGAAGCCGCCAATGCGACGACCCAGATGAAAAAAGCCTATGTGCTCGATTTGACGGCGCTGGATGACTTGGAGAAACAGGTGCTCGTCGAGCGTCACCTCATCAGCCGCGAACTATCCTCGGCCTCGCCGGGCGCGGGCGTGGTGGTCAGCCGCGACCATGGCATGGCGGTGATGATCAATGAAGAAGACCACCTGCGCCTGCAAGTGATGCGCCCAGGCTTCCAATTCAAGCGCGTATGGAAGCTGGCGGATGCGCTGGACAACAGTCTCGAGGAAAAACTCGACCTGGCATTTTCTCCGGAACTGGGCTACCTTACAGCGTGCCCGACAAACTTGGGCACGGGCCTGCGCGCATCGGTGATGATGCACTTGCCCGGCCTGGTGCTCGCGAGCCAGATGGAACAGGCCATCCGCGCGGTGAACCAGCTCGGCCTCGCCGTGCGTGGCTGGTATGGCGAAGGCTCGGAGGCCAGCGGCAGTATTTTCCAGATTTCCAACCAACAGACCCTTGGCGAAAGCGAGGAGGACATCATCAAACGTGTCACCTCGGTGCTGCAGACGATTGTCGAACAGGAGCAGAACGCGCGGGCGAAGCTGCTGGAAGGCGACTCGGTGAAGCTGCTTGACAAAATCGGGCGCGCCTACGGCACCGTGCGCAACGCGCACTTGTTGACCTCCGTCGAGGCGATGAACTGCCTCTCCCTGCTGCGTCTGGCGGCTGATCTGACGCTGCTGCCCGATACGGAACGGCCCCGGCTGGACCGGCTGTTTATCGAAAGCCAGCCTGGCCACGTGCAGCTGGCGGCCAAGGGCTTGATGGAAGGCCAGAAGCGCGACCTCGCCCGCGCCCGTTTCCTGCGCGAACAACTTTCCGCGTTGCCACCGCTTAACTTCGACCGTGCCTTCGAAAAGAATTGAGCGCACCGCCGATATTGCGGCTCGTGTTTTGCCCGATTTCCGCCTAGCATACTAAGTGTTGCGCGACTTGTTTACCGCCCTATAATTTTAAAAAACTCCATCATGGCTGAACCCACCAACAACTTCACGCCGCGGGCCCAGCAAGTGCTGGCGCTTGCGCGCAAAGAGGCCGACCGGTTTCACCACAATTACGTGGGGACCGAGCACTTGCTGCTGGGCTTGATCAACCTTGGCCAGGGCGTCGCCGTGAATGTGTTGCAAAAAATGGGGCTGGATCTGGAGACGGTGCGCAATGCCGTCGAAAAACAGGTTGGCACCGGCCCGGAAGCGAAGCCGACCGGCAGCATCCCTTACACGCCACGGGTGAAAAAAGTTTTGGCATTGGCGCAAAAGGAAGCCAAGGCGCTCAACCATTCCTATATTGGCACGGAACACATTCTCCTCGGCCTCCTGCGCGAGGGCGAGGGCGTCGCCGCCCGCGTGCTCAAGAGCCTTGATGTGGACATCGAGCGCTGCCGCAGCGAAATTTTGGCCGAGTTGGACCCGAACTTCTCCGGTGAAACGGGCGCACCGCCGCCCGAGGAACCCGCCAGCGGCCCCAACTGCCGCCCAACCCACGCCTTCGGCGAATCCCGAGGAGAAGAAGGAAATCAAAACGCCCGCGCTCAAGGCGTTTGGTCGTGATTTGACGGAACTGGCGCGCAACGGCGAACTGGATCCCGTCATCGGCCGCAAGTCGGAAATCCGCCGCGTCGTGCAGATTTTGTGCCGCCGCACCAAAAATAATCCCGTGCTCATCGGTGAAGCCGGCGTGGGCAAGACAGCCATTGTCGAGGGCCTCGCCCAGGAAATCGCCTCGGGTATCGTGCCGGAAATACTTTTGGACAAGCGCGTCATCACCCTCGACCTCGCCCTGATGGTCGCCGGCACGAAATACCGCGGCCAGTTTGAAGAGCGCATCAAGGCGGTCATGGATGAAATCCGCCGCGCCAAAAACATCCTCCTCTTTATTGACGAGCTGCACACCATCGTCGGCGCCGGCGCGGCCGAAGGCGCGATGGACGCCTCGAACATCTTCAAGCCGGCGCTGTCCCGCGGCGAACTGCAGTGCATCGGCGCGACGACCCTGGGCGAATACCGCAAGTATATCGAGAAGGACAGCGCGCTGGACCGCCGTTTTCAATCGGTCAAGGTTGAGGCGCCCAGCGTGGACGAGACCGTGCTCATCCTCAAGGGCTTGCGCCAGAAATACGAGGAGCACCACAAGGTCGTCTATACCGACAAGGCGCTCGAACTGGCCGCGAAACTTTCCGACCGCTATATCACTGCGCGCTTCCTGCCTGACAAGGCGATTGACGTCCTTGACGAGGCCGGCTCCCGCGCCCGCATCGAAGGTCTGAACCGCCCGCCGGAAATCGAGGAATTATCCAAGGAAATCGAAAAAGTCTGCGCGGAGAAGGAAGACGCCATTGCGAAACAGCACTTCGAAGAGGCCGCGAAATACCGTGATCTTGAAAAGCAAGTGCGCCACAAGCGTGACCAGGCCATTGAGCAATGGAAGCACACGCGCGAGCAGCGCACCATCACCGTCGGCGAGGACGAGATGCTCCAGGTCGTGTCCGACTGGACCGGCATCCCCTTGTCACGCATGGAGCAAAAGGAGAGCCAGAAACTCCTCAATTTGGAAAAGGAACTCCAGGTCAACGTCATCGGCCAGGAGGAGGCCACCGAGGTTATCGCCAAGGCCCTGCGCCGTTCGCGGGCGGACTTGAAAGACCCTCGCCGGCCCATCGGTTCTTTCCTTTTCCTCGGCCCGACGGGCGTCGGCAAAACGCACCTGGCCAAAACTCTTGCCGAGCGCATCTTTGGTAATCAGGACGCCCTGTTGCAGATCGACATGTCCGAATACATGGAAAAATTCTCGGTCTCGCGCCTCATTGGTTCGCCTCCCGGCTACATCGGTTACGAGGAAGGCGGCCAGCTCACGGAAGCCGTGCGCCGCAAGCCCTATTCGGTCGTGCTCTTCGACGAAATCGAGAAGGCGCACCCGGATGTCGTGCAGCTTCTCCTCCAAGTGCTTGAAGACGGCCGCCTGACGGATTCGCTCGGTCGCACGGTGGACTTCCGCAACACCATTTTGATCATGACCTCGAATGTTGGGGCGGACCTGCTGCAGCGGCCATCCTCGATGGGCTTTGATGTTGGCGCCAGCGGCGATGCGGATCACGAGAAATCCAAGGCCCGCATCATGGAGGAATTAAAACGGCACTTTAAGCCGGAGTTCCTCAACCGCGTCAACCAGATCGTCGTCTTCCACGCGCTTAGCAAAGAGCACATGAAGAAGGTCATCGAACTGGAGCTGTCGAAGGTGCGCAAGCGCCTTTCCAGCCAGAAAATCGAAATCGAAGTGGATGACACCGCCAAGGAATTCCTCCTCGCCAAGGGCTGGGATGAAAAATACGGCGCGCGACCCCTGCGCCGCGCGGTCGAGAATTACCTCGAAGACCCGCTGGCCGAGGCCATTCTCCGCAGCGAAGTCCGC
>Ga0206864_1039_pt1 | contig 46990 bp, 32 predicted proteins | sample Alteio_BWOrgCont_42_FD_152632 | JGI IMG/M metagenome (GOLD analysis project Ga0206864, IMG submission 152632) | Enriched cells from forest soil in Barre Woods Harvard Forest LTER site, Petersham, Massachusetts, United States -... | ecosystem: Environmental > Terrestrial > Soil > Temperate forest >...
CATTAGCCCCGGCGGCGCTGAAGCAAAAAGCTATTTGGCTGAAGAAGGCCGTTAAAGAGAACGGCTATTACCTTGATCCGGAATTAAGCCTGCCCTCATTAGCCGAAACGCTGGAGATGCACCCCCATGATTTGTCGCAGATTGTGAATATGGCGCTCAAAAAAAACTTCAGTGATTTTATTAATGAATATCGCATCCGGGAGGTGACCAGGAAAATACAGGACCCGGCTTATGACCGGCTAACCCTGCTGGGCATTGCTTTCGATTCCGGATTCAATTCCAAAACTACTTTTAACCGCGCTTTCCGGCAAATGACCGGCAAAAGCCCGGCGGCATATAAAACCGATCTAAAAAAAGAGCGACCATTTTATTTTTTGGAACCTTATTCCCGTTCTGCCGCGATAATTTCGTCTCACGAAGCCACACTCGTGTGGTCTTCTGAGAAAATAAGCCGAAATTATATGTTTAAAAATTATTTCAAAATCGCCGTCCGGCAGCTCCGCAAACAAAAGATATATGCGGCCATTAAGATCGGGGGCTTTGCATTCAGCATTGCCGCCTGTTTGTTAATTGCGCTGTATATCCGCGATGAGCTGAGTTATGATAAGTCGTGGCCTGATGCCAACCGGATCTACCGGCTGATAGGTAAGTATAATGATAATGGGACCGACGTGACACAACCCACCTGGCCTGCGCCGATGGCAAAAGCGCTGAAGGCCGATTTCCCCGAAGTGGAGGTGTCTGGCCGCCTGATGCCCAGCAGCCTGATGGGCGCCGGTACTGCCGAGGTAAGGCGGGCCGACCGGGTAGAGGATAGCTATGAGGACAAAATAACCTTCGCCGACCAGCAGATGCTGGATATATTGAAACTGCCCATGATTTATGGCGACCGCTCGCATGCACTGGCAAACCCGTTCAGCATGGTGATCTCCAAAAGCAAGGCCGATAAATACTTTTCCGGCCAAAACCCGGTCGGCAAGGTGATGTACCTCAATGATGATAAAACCAGGCCCTATACCATTGGCGGAGTGATGCAGGATTTGCCGGCAAACTCGCATTTGCAATATAATTTCCTGCTCACGCTTACCGGCATGGAATTTGGAAAAGGCGAACAAGAAAACTGGGGTAATTTTAATTACCCGGACTACCTGCTATTACGCCCAGGGGCCGATGTTAAAAACGTTGAGAAAAAAATAAGCGCCGGCATTATTAAAAATTATATGCTGCCGCAAATGATGCGTGACGGTGTGAAGGATGCCGCAACAAGAGTTGCGAAATTCAGGTTGGTGCTGCAGCCGGTTACCGATATTAATCTTTACTCGGACGGTATAGACGACGGGCTTTCGCATGGCGATATCCGTTTTGTATGGCTGTTTGGCGCGGTTGCCGGGTTCATCCTCCTGATTGCCTGTATTAATTTTGTAAACCTGGCCACCGCAAAATCGGCCAACAGGGCCAAAGAGGTTGGTTTGCGCAAGGTGGTGGGCTCGTACCGCAGCAGTTTGATCAAACAGTTCTTAACCGAGTCGCTGCTGTATAGCTGCCTTTCTTTCATCATCGGTTTACTGCTGGCCTGGCTGCTGCTGCCCTGGTTTAATACGCTTGCCTCCAAATCGCTAACCATGCCCTGGGGCGAGTGGTGGCTATTGCCGGTAGTGCTATTTTCGGCTTTTGTTATAGGTATCATGGCCGGCTTATACCCGGCGTTTTACCTGTCGGCATTTAAGCCGGTGCAGGTTTTAAAAGGTACGCTGGCTACCGGGAGCAAAGGCTCGTTGCTGCGTAACAGCCTGGTTGTATTCCAATTCACAGCTTCCATTGTGCTCATCATCGGCACCATGGTTATCTACAACCAGATGCAGTATATCCTAAACAAAAAGATTGGCTTCGATAAGGACCAGGTGGTGTTGATACAAGGAACGAATACGCTGGGCGATAAAAAGGCAAACACTTTTAAAAATCAGCTTCAAAAGCTGGCATCGGTAAAAAGCGTATCCATAAGTGATTTCCTCCCTGTTACAGGCACCAAGCGCGATGGCAATACTTTCTTTGTCGATGGCCGCAGTAAGCTTGATGCCGGTGTTTTTGGCGAGTTTTGGCAGGTTGACGATACTTATCTCAAAACATTGGGCATGAAGCTCGTGGCGGGACGCAATTTCTCATATGATATGTCGGGCGACACCGCCGGTAAAACCATCATCATTAATCAAACGCTGGCTAAAAGACTTAATTTAAAAAACCCCATCGGCGCACGGATCACCAACGGCGATACGTTCACCGTTATCGGCGTGGTGGAGGATTTTAATTTCGATACCATGCACGACCAGATCGGTCCGCTGGCGCTGCATTTCGGCCTTAGCCCATCGCTGGTTAGCGTAAAAGTCAGCGGCACGGATATAAAAAACACCCTGCAATCCATTTCAGCTACCTGGAAACAATTTGCACCTGATCAGCCCATCCGTTATACCTTTATGGATGAAAGCTTTGCCAACATGTATGCCGATGTGCAGCGCATGGGCCGCATCTTTACCACCTTTGCCATTTTGGCTATCGTCATTGCCTGCCTCGGTCTGTTTGCCCTGTCAGCCTTTATGGCCGAGCAGCGCAGCAAAGAGATCGGTATCCGCAAAGTGCTGGGCGCAAGCGTGAGCGGTATCACCACACTGTTATCGCTTGATTTTGTAAGACTGGTGGCCCTGGCCATCCTCATCGCTTCGCCCATCGCCTGGTGGGCCATGAATAAATGGCTGCAGGGGTTTGCCTACAGCGCCCCGTTGCATTGGTGGATATTTGCTTCGGCAGGCCTTTTGGCAATATTGATCGCGTTGATCACGGTTAGCTTCCAGGCCATAAAAGCCGCAATTATTAATCCCGTTTGGAGCCTTCGCTCGGAGTAGGCAGTGGGCAGTAGGCCGTAGCAGTTAGCAGTAGGCAGTGGGCAGTAGGCAGTAGGTAGTGGATAGTAGGACAGTGGGCGGTAGGCAGTAGCAGTTGGCAGTAGGCGGTAGGCAGTAGGCAGTAGGCAGTAGGACAGTAGGACAGTAGGCTGTTGGCAGTAGGCAGTAGGCAGTTGGCTTTGAGATACGGTTTGTGAATTTTTGATCTAGTTGAAACACTATTTGGTGCGTTTCGGGGTGAGATGCGGAACGCATTTTTATGTCCGGAGGAGGGAGCGCGCAATTCAAAACCGCACAGCCGCCTGTTCGTTTTTGTTACAATCCATATTTCAAATATTGCATAATTTTATATCTATCAGTAGGTTAGCAATTTGGAACAACGATTGACGTAAGAAAACCACTTGAATACACATACTTTCCATATCAACCTGTACGACCTGGCTTTCCTTGGCGTGGTATTTACCGGGCTGAATTTTGCCTTGTTGTTAGGATTCACTAAAAGGATCAGCCAATCCGCAAACAGGTTCCTTGCCCTGGCCCTGGTTGTGATGGTTTTGTGGATGGTCCGTATTTCAAGCATTGATATTGGGCTTCCGCTGCAATTTTCATTGGCGCTGGGGCCCCTGATCTTTTTTTATGTACTGAAATTAACGCGGCCGGAATATAAATTCAGCGCTAAGGACTTGCTGCATTTCATTCCGGCGCTACTGGAACAAGCCGTCCTGCTGAACCCGGTATTGCAATTCCTGGCGCCTGTTTCAATGATTACATACCTGTATTGCTCTCACAGGCTGATCGAACGGTATTACGGGCGGCTAAAATTTAACGGTGGTGATCGTTACCGGACTGAATTACGATGGCTGCATAAATTGCTGGCAGGCTTTGGCCTGCTATGGTTTCTGTGGATACCTTATACCGCCATCGGTTATCTTTATTATCAGCACCAATTAAGCGTCCAGATCTATTATCCTTTTTATCTGACTGTATCGGTGATGCTGATCTGGATGGCTGCTATAGCTTATTTAAGGCCGGAAGTCAGCATATCCATAAATCCGCCTGCTTTTTTAAAACCATCGCTCCCGGCCGAATTGAAGCAAAAAGGTGCCTGGCTAAAGAATGCCCTAAAAGCCAACCTTTATTACCGGGACCCGGATCTAAGCTTAACCGCACTGGCTGAAAAGCTTGGTTTGACTACCCACGAATTGTCCCGAATAATTAATACCACGCTCAAAAAAAGCTTCAACGATTTTATCAATGAATACCGTGTGGCGGAAGTAGTACAAAAAATGCAGGACCCTGCTTATGATCGTTTAACGATGACAGGCATTGCCTATGATTCCGGCTTCAACTCCCCAAGCACCTTTCACCGCGCATTCAAAGAGATGACAGGAAAAACACCTGCGGAATATAAAAAAGAACTCCCATCTTATAATTTGACATATCGTTCCCGGTTTGCGGCGGTAATTTCGTACCAGGAAACCACGCTAAAGTGGTCTCACGACAAATTAAACCGCAACTATATGTTTAGAAATTATTTGAAGATCGCTTTCCGGAATTTTTGGAAACATAGGGTGTTTACGCTGATCAATGTTATCGGCCTGTCGATAGGTATCAGCGCAGCATTAGTCATCTACCTTCTGGTACATTATGATTTCACCTTTGACAAATTCCATAAAGACGGCGATCGTATTTATCGTGTAGTAACTAACTTTTCGGTCTCGGGCACGCCCTGGTATGCTTCGGGTGTGTGCGGACCGCTGCCCTGGGCCGCGAAAAACCAGGTAACGGGTTTGCAGGAAGCAGCTCCGATACTCATGTTATCCCAACCGGATATAACTGTGCCCAACGGCAGTAAATCTTCCTCCCGATTCAAATTACAGGACAATGTGGTGGTCGCCGACAGCGACTATTTCAAGCTTTTTGAGTACCAATGGCTTGCCGGTTCGCCGAGGTCAGCGCTCAACTCGCCATATCAGGTCGTCCTTACTTCCGACGAGGCTGAAAAGTATTTCCCTGGAGTAAGCTACGATCAAATGCTTGGGCGCACAGTAGTATATGATACATTAAAAACCACGGTGAGCGGAATTGTGCAAAGTATCAGGCAAAATACCGATTTTACTTTTCACGATTTCATTTCATTTCCTACCGCTTTTTTAAATCCCCCATTAAAAATGCAGCTGCGTTTGCGCAATTGGGGAGGCGTGAGCCCGTCATACCAGCTTTTTGTTAAGTTAGCGCCACAGGTTAAAACGGCACGTATCGAACAGCAGCTGAACGATATTGAGAAAAAGAACCTGCAACCGAGACCGGGCCACACGGAAGTGCTGGCATTACAGCCGCTGGCTGACATCCATTTCAACACCGCCCGCGGAACTTTCGTTGGCGGCAGGGTGGCCGACAAAACAACCCTATATGAGTTATCCGGCATAGCGCTTTTCCTTTTGCTACTGGGCTGTATCAATTTCATCAATCTTACTACTGCAGAATCTGCTCAGCGGGCCAAAGAGATCGGTATACGCAAGACAATGGGCAGCAGCCGTAAGCAGCTGATATTCCAGTTTTTGAGCGAGACTTTTCTGATCACGCTTGTTTCCGTGATGATTTCGGTTGCCATTACACCTATTGCGCTCTGGCTTTTTTCAACCTTCATTCCGCAGGGCATTCAAGCCGGCCAAATCTTACAGCCTAACATTGCGCTGTTTCTTGTACTGTTGATAATCGTCGTCAGCCTCGCTTCCGGATTTTATCCGGCTATGGTGCTTTCAGGCTACAAACCAATTTCGGCCATTAAGAACCAGGCTAACGAAGGCGGTAGCAAAACCCGGAATGCAGTGCTTCGAAAATCGCTTACAGTAGCCCAGTTTGCTGTTGCGCAATTTTTTATCATGGCAACTATCCTGGTGAGCAAGCAGATCTATTATGCCATTCACAAGGATATGGGTTTCAAAAAAGAGGCTATTTTGATCGTCAGTTCACCGGTAAAAAAAGATGCTGTTTTTGTCATCCATTCGCAGGAAAAAAATAAACAGCAGGCAAGCCTTAGCCATGTATTTCTCAATAAGCTCAGGGCCATTCCCCAGGTCGACGCGGTAAGCATGGGCTTTGACCCGCCTATTTCTGATTACTCCAATTCAACCGATGGCAGTTATCAAGACGGGAAGAAAGAGATCAAGATCGAAAACCTCGGTACAAAATTCGGTGATGAAAACTATATTAAAGTCTATCATATTAAGTTGCTGGCAGGACGCAACCTGATGCCCGGCGATACGTCAAAGGCATTCCTGGTCAATAATACCCTGGCAAAAGAGATTGGCTTTAACAATCCGCGGGATGCGGTGGGCAAAGTGATCAGTAACTTTAATGGCGACAAGGATATGCGGATCATAGGTGTTGTGAGCGATTTTAACCAGGAATCGATACATGCTGCTATCGCGCCCCTGGCTATTCTTACCAGTACCGATTATGGTTTCAACGGCACTTTTCATATTGAGTTAAAGCCGCAAACAGCAAATGGCGATGAGTGGAAAACTGCTATTTCATCAATGGAGAAAGCCTGGAAAAAAATCTATCCCGATGATGACTTTGAATACCGGTTTTTTGACGAAAGCATTGCCCGGCTGTATGCCGATGAGCAACAGGTTTCGACACTGCTGGGCTGGGCGACCGGATTATCCGTACTGATCAGCTGCTTAGGTTTGCTTGGCCTGGCCATCTACACTACCAACCAACGTACTAAAGAGATAGGCGTACGTAAAGTACTCGGTGCGACTGTAAGCCAGATCGTAGTCCTGCTTTCAACCGAAATGGCATGGCTGATCGTACTGGCTTTTGTTATCATAAGCCCGGCGGCCTGGTGGGCCATGAATAAATGGATGCAGGGCTTTGCCGACCGTACCGCCGTAAGCTGGTGGATATTTGAACTTAGCGGAGGGGGCATGTTGCTGACCGCACTATTTACTTCAGGTTTTCAGACCATCAAAGCAGCGATGGCTAACCCGGTGAGGAGCCTTCGGAGTGAGTAGGCAGTAGGCAGTGGCAGTTCGCAGTAGGCGGTGGCAGTTGAGATATCTAAAACTGCCCACTGCCAACTGCCCACCGCAAACTGACTGAACGTGCGCAATTCAAAAACGAACAATCGCCTGTTCGTTTTTATTACAATAGGGGTTTCAAATATTGTATAATTTGATCTTTATCACCAAGTTAGCTATTTGGAACAGTGATTGATGCAGTTAAATACTTTGCAGCCATATACATTCCATATCAACCTGTATGAACTGGCTTTCCTTGGCATGATATTTACCGGGCTGAATTTTGCCTTGTTGTTAGGATTCACCAAAAGGATCAGCCTGCCCGCAAACAGGTTCCTCGCGTTGGCCCTGGTTGTGATGGTTTTGTGGATGGTCCGTATTTCAGGTATTGATATCCGGCTGCCGCTGCAATTTTCATTGGCGCTGGGTCCCCTGATCTTTTTTTATGTACTAAAGTTAACGCGGCCGGAATATAAATTTAGCCCTAAGGACTTGCTGCATTTCGTTCCGGCGCTGCTGGAACAAGCCATCCTGCTGAACCCGGTATTGCAATTCCTGGCGCTTATTTCAATGATCACCTACCTGTATTACTCTCACCGGCTGATCGAACGGTATTACCAACGGCTAAAATTTAACGGGGGCGACCGGTACCGGTACGAATTGCGCTGGCTGCATCGCTTGCTGTTGGGTTTCGGACTGTTGTGGCTATTGTGGATACCTTTTAAGGCGGTCGATTATTTTTATTATCATAACCAATTAGGCGTCCATGCTTATTATCCTTTGTACCTGCTTTTAGCGGTAATGACCATTTGGATTGGGGCCGGCGCTTTTTTAAGAGGCGAGGCCGGCGTGTTGTTCGAAACGCCGCCGTTTTTAAAGCCACCACTGCCAGCGGAAATGAAGCAACAGGGTGTTTGGCTGAAGAGAGCCGTGCAAACCGGCCGCTATTACCAGGACCCGGAACTAAGCTTAAGCTCACTGGCGGAAAAACTGGATATTCCGCCTCACGAATTGTCCCGCATCATCAACGCAGCACTCAAAAAAAACTTCAATGATTTCATTAATGAATACCGCGTTGCGGACGTTGTTCAAAAGATGCAGGATCCGGCTTATGACCACATCACGTTGCTGGGTATAGCGTTTGAATCGGGGTTTAACGCGCAAAGCAGTTTTAGCCGCATTTTTAAACAAATGACCGGAAAACGTCCGCTGGAATATAAAAATGACCTGAAAAAAGAATTCCCAAATTATAATTTGAGAAGTCATCAACAATTTGCGCCGGTAGTTTTACATCGTGAAACCGCTATAGGGTGGTCGCGTGAAAAATTAACCCGCAATTATATGATTAGAAATTATTTGAAGATCGCATGGCGCAACCTGATCAAAAACAGGATGCATTCGTCTATCAATATAGCCGGCTTAGCGGTGGGTATGGCGGTAGCTATGCTGATCGGCCTTTGGATTTGGGATGAATTGTCATTCAACCAAAGTTTTAACAATTACAACCGAATAGCCATTGTTATGCAGCACCAGACAGCTAACGGCGATGTGAGCACGGGAACCGCGGTGCCTTATTTAATGGGTGATGAATTAAAAAAAAGCTATGGCAATGATTTTAAATATGTCAGCATGTCAAAATGGACAAATGATCATATTTTGGCTTTTGGCGAGAACAAGATCACGAAACGCGGCAATTACTTCGAACCGCCGATAACCGAGATGCTTTCGCTGAAAATGCTGAAAGGCACACGTTCGGCTTTGCAGGATAATCATTCAATTATACTTTCGGCATCAACTGCAAAAGCATTGTTTGGCAATAGCGACCCGATGAATAAACGGGTAATAATAGATAACAAGTTTGACGTTACCGTAACTGGTATTTACGAAGACTTGCCTTTTAATTCAGATTTTAACGATTTAACATTCATTGCGCCGTGGAAATTGTATATCGATGCTAACAACTGGGCCGAAAAAGCAACCAACCCATGGGGCAATAACTCGTTCCAAACCTGGGTACAAATGGCGGACAATGCTGACATGGACAAAGTTTCGGCAAAAATAAAAGATGTATGGCTGAAAAGAGTGACATCGGCGGATGCAGCATACAAGCCAGTAATTTTCCTGCGCCCGATGCGTAAATGGCATTTATATTCAGAATTTAAGAATGGCGTAAATGTCGGTGGCAGAATTCAGTTTGTATGGTTGTTTGGTATGATCGGTTTTCTTGTTTTACTGCTGGCCTGCATTAATTTTATGAACCTGAGTACAGCCCGGTCCGAAAAACGTGCGAAGGAAGTTGGCATTCGCAAGGCTATCGGCTCGTTAAGGGGGCAGCTGATCAGGCAGTTTTTTTGTGAATCAGTTATGGTATCAGTATTTGCTTTTATTTGTTCAATCGTATTGGTGGTGCTCATGCTTCCATTTTTTAACGAAGTTGCGGACAAAAAAATGCAGGTATTGTGGTACAATCCCTTGTTCTGGTTGCTGGGTGTATGTTTCAGCTTAATCACAGGTATAGTGGCAGGAAGTTATCCCGCGCTTTATCTGTCATCATTTCAGCCGGTTAAAGTTTTAAAAGGCACATTTCGCGCCGGGCGCTTTGCATCGCTGCCCAGAAAAATATTGGTGGTACTGCAGTTTACCGTTTCCGCTATTCTCATTATCGGGACTATCGTTGTTTTCCGGCAAATTCAATACGCAAAAAACCGGCCGGTTGGTTATAACCGCAATGGTTTGGTGAGTACACCTATTGTTACGGAGAAGGTACATAAAAACTTCGCTGCAATTCGCGACGAATTAAAAAGCTCGGGTGAGGTATCGGAAATTGCCGAAACATCCAGCGCAACCACCTATGTGGATGATTTTGACGGTGGTTTTAGCTGGAGGGGCAAAGACCCTTCGGTACAAGGCAATTTCGGTGCGATTTTTATTTCGCCTGAATTCGGTAAAACAGTCGGCTGGCATATAAAGGAAGGCCGTGATTTTTCCAGGGACTTTATTACTGATTCAACTGCAATGATATTAAACGAGACCGCTGTAAAATTTACGGGATTAAAGAACCCGGTTGGTGAAACTATAAAATGGAACGGCAAAAACTACCACGTGATCGGTGTGATTAACGATATGTTAATGCAGTCGCCTTACGACCCTGTTTTTCGCAGTGTTTTTGTATGGGATGGTAATACGCAGCCGGTCGTGCAGGTCAGGATAAACCCTGCAAAAAACACCCACGAGGCGCTGGCAAAGATCGAAGCCGTTTTCAAAAAATATAATCCTGCGCAACCATTCACCTATGGCTTTGCGGATGCAGATTACGCCAGAAAATTTGGCGAGGAAGAACGCATCGGCAAGCTGGCGAATTTCTTTACCATACTGGCCATTTTTATCAGTTGCCTCGGTTTATATGGTATGGCCTCCTTTATGGCCGAGCAACGCACCAAAGAGATCGGTGTACGAAAAGTGTTGGGAGCAACTGTCTTCGGCCTGTGGGGCCTATTGTCAAAAGATTTTATAAAACTGGTGGTGATATCACTTTTAATCGCCATACCTATCGCCTTCTACTTTATGCACGGCTGGCTGCAGAATTACAACTATCGCACGGGGCTTTCCTGGTGGATATTTGCCTCAACAGCAGCTGGAGCCATCATTATTACCTTGCTTTCTGTAAGTTATCAAAGTATAAAAGCAGCAATAGCAAACCCTGTTAAAAGTTTGAGAAATGAATAAATGCCATTCCAAAAAAGAATATCCTTTCGTTCGCTTTTGTTATAATTGCTTCGGCAGGTAAAATATAATTCGGTATTTTTCAGCGTTTTATTGCTTTGGAATAGCTATCGATTTCTATAATTGGATTGAGGACATATAACTTCCATATTAACTTGTATGACCTGGCGCTCACCGGGGCCATTTTCATCGGGCTTAATTTTGCTGTGCAATTATGGTTCGCCAAAAGAACAAGCCAGGCTGCAAACCGGTTTCTGGCGCTGGCGCTGGTCGTAATGGTTATGTGGATAGCCCGGCTATTGGCCATTGACATCGGGATAGGGGCCTATTTTCCGCACTGGAGCCGGTTGCCGTTGCAGTTTTCCCTGGCGCTTGGCCCGCTGATTTTCTTTTACGTGCTTAAAATAGCCCGGTCGGCGTATAAGTTCAGGCTAAAGGACATGCTGCACTTTAGCCCATTGCTATTGGAGCTGGGCGCGCAGGCGGTGGAGACTGAACAAAGCATAAAAACGGGGGCGGCTACTTACGATACGCCGGTCTTCCGGCAGTTGGACCCGGCACTGCAACTACTGGCGTTCATTTCGGTAGGTATTTATTTGTATGCATCCCATAAACAGATCAAACGCTTTTATAGCCGGCTAAAATTTGAAGGTGGCGACCGCTACCGGTATGGACTTCGTTGGCTGCATAACATACTGAAGGGCTTCGGCCTTTTATGGGTATTGTGGATTCCCCTTACAATGGCGGGTTATTTTTATTACCACCACCCGCCGGCCGGGCCTTTTTATTATCCGTTATATCTCCTTTTAGCGGTGATGGCCATCCGGATGGCTGCTGTGGCTTGTTTGAGGCCCGAAGGCAGCCTGGCAAATGACCGGCCTTTGTTTTTTAAACCCTCTACACCAGACGAGCTGAAACAGAAAGGCCTTTGGCTGAAGAGAGTGGTTAAGGAAAAGCGCTATTACCAGGACCCTGACTTAAACCTGGGCTCGCTTGCTGAAAAGCTTGGTCTCTCCAGTCATGAATTGTCACGGGTGATCAACACGGTATTCAAAAAAACCTTTAGTGATTTTGTTAATGAATTTCGCGTCAACGATGTGATCAGAAAAATCCAGGACAGCGACTATGATCATATCACGCTGTTGGGCATTGCCCTGGAATCGGGTTTTAACTCTCAAAGTACGTTTACCCGCATTTTTAAACAGGTGACGGGGAAAAGCCCGATGGAATATAAAAATGAACTGAAAAAAGATTGCCCATCTTATAACACGGGCAGCGATGCCCGGTTGGCGGCGGTAATTTCGTACCATAAATCCACACCGAAGTGGGATCATGGGAAATTAAACCGCAATTATATGTTTAGGAACTATTTAAAAATCGCCTGGCGCAATTTGGTACGCCAGAGGCTTTTCAGCCTGATCAATATATCAGGCCTGGCTGTCGGATTATCTGTTTGCATGCTGATTATGATCTATGCAGCGCATGAGCACAGCTATGATCGATTCCACAAAAATGCCGACAGGATATTCAAACCCCATGGGCAGGTGAAAATGGACGGTACGACATTTAGCATGGACCAAATGAGTTATGTGTCTGGGCCCATCATAAAACAATCACTGCCGGTAGTAGTGGATTATGTGCGCACCACACGTTACTTCACATCAGTGGTGCTTGTGAGTACCGCATCGCGGCCTGGCCAGAAATTTGCCGAAGATAAATTGCTGTTTGCCGATGCAGGCTTTTTCAATTTCTTTTCTTTCAAATTGTTATCCGGGCAGCCTGCACAGGTATTAGCCAGGCCATTTTCGGTGGTCATATCGCAGGATATGGCCAAAAAGTACTTTGGTGATGAAAACCCGGTAGGAAAGACACTGACCATCAAAACCGATAGCGCCTATACTTACCAGGTGACAGGCGTTGCCGAAAATTGCCCTTCCAATTCGTCCATTGAATATAATTTTGTGGCATCTAATTCCGGCTTTGTAACAACCAAAGGGGCTAAAGATTACCTTGGCGATCAAAAAGTGGGCAACGGTACTTTTGATGTTTACCTGTTGCTGAGGCATCGCTCGGATACTGCGGCATTGACGACGGGCCTCAGGTCACTAACGGCCGATAAAAACCCTAAAGCACAGGTTGTTTTTTCACTTATACCCCTGGCAGACCAGCATCTGAAAAGGCCTGATGATACCAACATTAAATGCCTTACAATATTCCCTTTAGTGGCATTACTTATTTTGATACTTGCCCTGGTCAATTACATGAGCATGTCTACCGCAAGGGCTACGCTGCGGGCGAAAGAGATTGGTGTACGTAAAATATCCGGTGCCAGCCGCAAAAGTGTCGCGCTGCAATTCTATATCGAATCGGCCCTTTTTGCAATTATTTCTTTCCTGTTAGGATACGTATTGTGCTGCTTTTTTAAACCGGTATTTTTTAATGTACTCCAGCTAAAAATAGATGATTCATTCCTGTATAGCCCGCTGATCCTGTCCCTGCTACTCGCATTGTTACTGGTTACGATATTAATCTCGGGCAGCTATCCCTCACTGGTGTTGTCGGCCTTTAAACCTGTTGTTACGCTTAAAGGAAAAATGGGCAAACAATCAGGCGGCGTTATGATCCGGAAAATTTTTACAACCCTCCAATTCTCGATATCCGTTGCGCTGATTATCTGCGGCATAGTAATAGACCGGCAACTGTATTTTTTCAGGCATACGGACACAGGTGTCGATCGGGACAATGTGATCATGATACCGGTTGGAGCCGCCTTTAAAAATTACCCTGCCTTTAATCATGATATAAGGACCTTGGCAGGCATAAGCGAAGTGTCAACATCGCGATACGGCATGTTTAGTTACAATGATATGATCGGCATACCCGGCAAAACTAAAGACGAAACAGTAATGCTGCCATCGCTTGACGTCGACCAGGATTTCTTTCAGCTGACAGGGCTTAAATGGAAATATGCGCCTCTGCCGCATGATAACCTGGGCGTCGGAAATAAAATTGTGCTTAACGAACTGGCCGTTGAAAAGCTACATTTACCCACAAACCCGCTCGGTAGCTATATTCCCGGTTGCAAGACCATTGTAGCAGGCGTCGTTAAAAACTTCAACTTTGGATCTCTGGAAGACCCCATTCAGCCGCTTGGCCTTTGGGTGCTTTCAGACACCGCTAAATTTTGGAAAACCGAGGGAGGATGTTTCCTTTTTGCCAGGATAAAACCGCGCACAAATCTGCCAACATTGCTCGGGGCAATGCAAAAGACTTATAAAAAGTATGAGGCCGATACGCCATTCGATTACACCTTTATGGATGATGCCTTTAATGCCCGCTACAAAGCCGAAGACCGGCTGGCCTCCATATTCAGCATCTTTACCGTCATCACTATCGTACTGGCGGGGATGGGGCTGTTCGGATTGGCAGCATTTACTATTGAGCAACGCACCAAGGAGATAGGCATCAGAAAAGTACTGGGAGCAAGTATATCGTCGATTAACGGCCTGCTTTCAAAAGATTTCCTAAAGCTGGTGTTACTTTCTATCCTCATCGCTTCGCCCATCGCCTGGTACGTGATGCACGGCTGGCTGCAGGGATTTGCTTACCGCATCAATATACAATGGTGGATGTTTGCCGGGGCAGGATTGCTTGCAGTCATGGTGGCGGTTATCACCATCAGCTATCATGCGATAAAAGCCGCGGTGGTAAATCCGGTGGAGAGTTTGAGAAGTGAGTAGGGAGTGGTAAGTGGTAAGTGGTGAATGGTGAGTGGTGAGTGGTGAGTGGTCATTTAGTAAAGAGGAAATAAAAGCGGTAAATTTGATGGACAGAATAAATAAAAACTTGCTATGGCTGTAGTTAAGAAAGCGATAATTGAAAAAGGTTATGGCGATGTTATTGTGGTCGATAATGTTAAAAGTCACGCCAATGACCCATTTTTTGTAAAAAAAGTAGAAGACGCAAAAAAGGCGTTAAGTAAAATAACTTTACCTGAGAATAAGAGTAAATAGCGAACTGGAGACAGTCTCCGTTCATAATCGTCCGTAGCTGGAAGCAACGGGCAGCGAGGACATGTGGGCGCTGGACTTGATGCGGGCTAATTGTCAAATGATTTCGTTTTCGATAAGCTCGATTTTAGTGCCTATGATAAATCCCCTTTCGAGCCGCTCCTCGATCATAATCCCAACTAATATATATTTGTAAGTGTCAGCTTTTTTGCCAGCCATAGATAACCATATGCCGCCGCCACTCATGCCTTTTAGTTCTTTTGGGCCTATTTTTCTGTTGTCGTCAAAATCACTTTGTTTCCGCCTGTTGTATTCTAACGAGATGTTTTCATTGTAATTGAAACCTAATTCTTCAAATCTTTTATAGTGTCTGGTGTTCGTTAAATAGGCAAATGATTCCACCTCAAACGCATGCTCTATTAACTCAGTTCGTTTATTTACGTACCCGTAAAGCATATAAAATAACTCATCACCGAAGATATGGGAGAATCCGAGATTTTTATAGGGCAGAAAAGAATAGCGGCTCTTGAGTTCGGCGAGCCGCTCATTTTTAAGTTCGAACAAGGCTAAATCGATGCTATCGGTAGCATTGTTAACGAACTTTATTTCATCGGGTAATCCGACTGAAAAACCTAAACTCGTTAAAATGATCAGATCGCTTATTTTAACATGGTCAAAAACATGCTTACAAGTCAACAGAAAATGCTTTGAACGCCCTTTGATCAATATTCCTGTGGCTATTTGAACTGGCGCATCGTCCCGATCGGCTAACTTGATGGTATCGCTAAAAGGAAAAAAATAGAGCTGTACTGTAAATTTTGCGACAGGAAACTCTTCTGGGTCCACGCGGTAATTTTATTTTAGCAAGTTAAAACGGAGTAACAAAGGCTGATTGACTGGTCATTAGCATCCCTATATCCAAATTTCTTTAAATAGAACTGGGGATTTTTATGTTGGTTCTGGTTTACTGGTTTCATTGGATGATTGAGAATGTTGCTAATATTTATTTTCATTCGAAATATTAAAAACCCCATCCCTTAAAAGTCCTCTACTTAATAAAATGAATCGGCTCTATATAGGCAATTTACTTTTACGCTTGAATATTGTAATCAGCTGCATCATTGTTTCTCCATAATTGTGAATTACCATTGTTGAGTATGGACGGTCACGGTTGATGGTTTGGATCAGTACCCTAAGTAAAATATCAATAGCTTTGTTGTTGTGTTTGTTGTAGCGTGTTAAGAGGTGAAAAGTAACCTCAACGACCCTGGTCACAAAAGCGAAATGGCGCAACCTGCTTTCCACTAATGCCTCTCTGCGACCCTTACCTGTTGTGTTCTGGTTATTTAAGTTAAAAAATTTAATTGTTTCCGCCCCACGGTCGGTGGACCCTGGATTGAGATTTTTTGAAAACAATAAATGCCCCAAGTAAAAAAGTTCCTTTTCTATTTTATCGGCATTAGCATGTACCCAATTTAATTCCTCGTCTAAATAGAAGTTGGGAGAAAAAATATATTCGGAATCACGATTTGATTTTATATTATTACATCGCTGACAGGAATAATGCAGATTTTCAAATGCTTTTATATACGCGGAATAGCCTAAAGCTTCATCTTTCGGATAAAAATGCTCAATATGAAAATACGATCCATCCTCTGGCGCACATTCGCAGTATGCACAGCATCCAGAATATAATACCCGTAAAATTTCACGAACTCGCTGGGACGAGTTATAGTCATCCGCTTCCTCCAGCAGATTAATTGCTTCTTTGACAATATCATATCCAGATTTCAATACGATTCTCATGAGGGATTATTTATGTCATCAAACATGGCCTGAATTTTTTCTTTCAGATCAAAAGACGTTTTTATAGACAGCATGGGATCTTCGCTTTTAGTTTTCAATAATTTATTGTACTCAACCTCCAAAACTTTATCGCGATATGAAATGTTGAAATCATCCAGCATCACTTCCTCTATAGAGTAAGCGTTAATGTCCTTCACGGGCTGGCTTGTAAATTCGTCCTCGGTTGTGCGAGAAAACTGCAAAACCTGAGTGTTTTTTGTGCCGTTGGTTTTCATGATGATCAACGGCGAGTGCGTGGAAATTATAAAATGCGAATGTTTAATCTTATAAATCTTTGTGATCAGTTCGGTAAAATTGGCGTGGAAATTTTGCTGCCATTTAGGATGAAGTGTATTTTCCGGTTCGTCAAAAAAAACTAACAGATTTTTATTCTTTGCCTCAATCGGTAGATCAGAAAAGAAACTAAACAAGCGCAACATCGTCTGCTCACCTGAACTCATCAAGTGTATTGGCAGATCGTCGCAGGTTACATGAATATCAACCAATTTGAGATTATCCAGAACGATTAATAACTCGCAATCAAAAGGTGAAAGCTGCTTAACATCTTTGAACAACATTTCCCATTTTCCGGCATATGTCTGTTCAATATAAACAATTGTAGAATTGGGTTTAACAGCGGTTAAAGTATCCTCAAACAAGTTTAGTATCGTTTTAAAAACTATGCTTTTTTTAAGTTTGGCAATAAATTTGCCGATGGTTAAACCTGAATCAAAGAAAAATTTGAAAAAAGTACTATCGTCATAAAGTGCCTTAAATGCTGCTTTCTCATAATCTGTCCAGTCCCCTGTTTGTATAATCCGATTTTGGATAAGAATTATTTTTTTAATAATTGCTATTAGGGTTCTTATATTAACCGTGCTATCTGCGAGTTCGATTTTATAGTATTTGCTATCCTCGCCCACGCCTTGCCATTCTCCACGATACATTAGCCTGCCGGTTATTTTCCAAACAGATTGTTTTGGCCACTCGATCAAAGTGTTCAGCTTTTCGTCAATATTCGCATTGCCCCTATTCAGGGCGCGGATTAGAAGACTTTTTGTTTTATTAATATCACTGAGATAATTAAAGCTTCTATAACGCGGATTTTTATGAATCGGCGTGCTTCCAATTGCAGAGGTAATGTAGATCAAATGCGCCTTATTACTATCAAGTATGTCCGACCCGCTTGGATCATATACACCATATGAAAGCAACTCGCCCTCTGCCCGTTTTCCACTCCGGAACTTTTCATATTCCTTTGATGGCGGAAAAAGGCTGATGTAGTCCTCTAAACGCTCGTCAACTTCCGGACTATTTACGTTTAAAAAATCAATAAGAGTCCGGAAAAATACAGTCTTTCCTACGCCATTAGGGCCAATGATATAAGTGAACTCATTTTCATTCTTCGATTCTGTATTTAAACGCACTCCGAACTCTTTCCAATCGTCCTCGGAAATAACATCTTTTCCACCAGAGAAATCGACGGTAGCAGAACCCAGTATCTTGTGTTTATCAAACGTTACATTTCTTATTTTCATTTCGGATTTTTGATATTTCTTCAACCGTATAATATTGTCCTTCGCTGTTTTTACGGTGCAGCATCCGGTGGCAGTTAGCACATACCAGTGCCAGATCTTCAATGGTATTTACTCGCCGGCCCCCCGCAGCCACAAAGACCCGGTGATGGCACTCAATGAACCCCAATCCATGGACGCCGTAATTTTCAATAAAATTGAAATCGCAGCATTCACATTGTAGTTGTCCGTTTCCCAAAAGTAATCCTCTTTCTTTTGCACGTCTAATTAGCTCGGGGCTACGTTCCCTCACAATATGCCGCCTGAAAATCTCTCTTTCGGCACCTTCAAGAGCGGAAAAATCTTCTGCTGAAATATCATTAAGGATGTTTTCAATCCCGTTAATGTACTCGCTTGCTTGGGTAGAAAAATGCCCGTCAAACAGTGCGACTATGCGCTGTTGTATTTGTGCAATTGTTAAATCATCATTTAACAATTGTATGGGACAAACCTTGCCCCAATTAGGTTTGTAAAAACTCAGATCGCCCGCATGAGTATAAATCGCGGTTTTCGGATCAGCCCGGGCAATTATCGCCATCCTCCGTTCCCAAGGATGCATCGGAGTTTTTTCATTGTAAATTAGCTCATGGTCAAGCGGTTTTACTAAATGAGTAAGATAGGTCTTCACTGATACGCCGAGAACGTTGTCAACTCTTTGAAAAAGTAGCACAATTTCATCCATTCCGATATTTTCAGCACCAAGTTTTTGGGTATCGGAAAAATTGAGATTGAACTCAGACTCCATCCCTGGATCAAAATATGCCCAGCTAGTGCCGCCCTCGCGCTTCACATTTTTCACCCAACGGATATTTTCAGCAGAAAATTGATACATAGTAGGAATCACTTAATGGTTTCTGACGGCTGGCCGAATATATCCCAGCGATCTTTATAAACAGGCATTTCCAATAGCTTTTTGTAGTCAAGGTAGGCTCTTTTTTCACCGGCCTTAGGCGTATCTGTAAATACTGATATCACCTCAACACCTTTTAATATAAAAAATTCCGGCTTACGCTCCGGATGGTCAACATGAAGATTTACTAAAACATAATAGTGATCCGGGAATACTTTTGTTTTGTCAATGTTCCAGCAAATTGAACGGGTAGCCTGAATACTTTTCACCTGAACAGCGAAAACCGAGTGGTCTTTTTGGATAAGCAGATCAACTGATTTCGTGTTGCCGAAGGTCACGGTTACATTGTAGCCCAATCGCGACAGCTCACCTGCCACATAAAATTCCCCAGCGATTCCGGTTAGGTTTTTTTCGAGCTTAATAGACATGACAAGGCTGATAATTTATTAAAACTACAAATTCTTTATTTGCTTTTAAGTAATTAAAATAAAAAATTATTTGTAATAAGTTTGGAGAAGCGATTGCGTTTAAACATTTCGATTGAGTACTTACACATTCCATATCAGCTTTTACGACCTGGCGTTCCTCGGTTTGATATTTACCGGGCTTATTTTTGCCTTGCAGCTATGGTTTGCCAAAAGCATCAACCGGGTGGCAAACCGGTTCCTCGGCCTCGCTTTGCTTACGACGGTTTTGTGGATGGCCTGGCTGCTGTTCGCCGATATTGGTATGGGTAGTTACTTTCCCCGCTGGAGCTGGCTGCCGCTGCAATTTTCGCTGGCGACGGGCCCGCTTATCTTTTTCTATGTATTAAAACTAACCCGGCCCGGGCGCGAATTCGGTTGGAAAGACCTGGTGCATTTTTCCCCGGTGCTGCTGCAAGCGGGTGTCCTGGTATTTGAGATCAGGGAGAGCATAAGGACCGGCGCAGCCACTTATGATGCGCTGATCTACCGCCAATTAAACCTGGTATTACAACTGCTGACTTTTATTTCAGTTATAAGCTATTTGTTCTGCGCGCACCGGCTGATCGAACACTTTTACCAGGGCTTAAAATTTAACGGCGGCGACCGCTACCGGAACGAATTACGGTGGCTGCATCGTTTATTAGCCGGTTTCGGCCTGTTATGGCTTTTGTGGATACCTTACACTGCCGTGAATTATTTTGGCTACCACAACCAGTTAAGTCCGGATGTTTATGATCTCTTAAATCTCCTGTTGGCGGTGATGATTACCGGGATGGGCGTAATGGCTTTTTTTAAGCCTGAAATTGAGCTGCCTGCAGCGCTATCTGCGGGGTTAAAACCATCCGCCTCGGCGGAACTGAGGCAAAAAGGCGCCTGGCTAAAAAGAGCCATGGAAGCCGGCCGGTATTACCAGGACCCGGAGCTGAGCCTGGCGTCGCTGGCGGAAAAGCTGGGAATGAATGCCCATGAGTTGTCGCGGATTGTTAACATAGCGCTCAAAAAAAGCTTTAACGATTTCGTGAATGCGTATCGCGTTAGGGATGTGGCCCGGAAAATGCAGGATCCGGCTTACGACCGGATAACCCTGCTGGGCATTGCGTATGAGTCGGGATTCAATTCCAAAACTACCTTTCACCGCATCTTCAAAGAAATGACCGGGAAAAGCCCGGCGGAATATAAGACCGACCAGAAAAAAGTTATCCCATCTTATAACCTGGAACCTCGTTCGGGAATTGCGCCGGTAATTTTACATCGTGAAACCACTCCCCGGTGGTCTCATGAAAAGTTAACCAGCAATTACATGTTCAGGAACTATTTTAAAATAGCATGGCGCAGCCTTAAGCGCAATAAAAGCTATACCGCTATTAATGTCATCGGCCTGGCTGTTGGCATTGCCGTTTGTATGGTGATCTTTATCATTATCCAATTTCAAACCAGCTACGATAATTTTCATACAAAGAAAGACCGCACCTATCGTGTGCTAACCGAATTTCATTACGCGGATGGAGGAAGTACTACTTACAAGACAGCCATCCCTTTTCCAATGCCTGTAGGGTTAAAAACTGCCTTTCCGCAAATAGAACAGGTGGCCCCGATTTTTGCCAGCCACGATGATCAGTTGCTGATAGTTGATAATAAGGGGAATACGGAAAAAGCTTTTAATGAGCAGCACGGTGTATTCTGTATTGACCCTTCATTCTTTAAGATATTCAATTTTCCGCTGCTTGCAGGTTCCTATGCCTCATTAAAAGACCCCAATAACGTATTGCTAACCAAAGAGACCGCGGAAAAATATTTCGGCGACTGGAAAACAGCAATGGGCAAAACCATTAAGCTGCAAATGGGCGGCTATATGTTCGAGCACGGCGTTGACGTATTGAAAGTTTCGGGCATTTTGGCCACCATACCGGCAAATACCGATTTTCAGCTAAAAGTGGTCGTTGCTTATGGGACAGGTTTTACCGGGCAATACCTGTCAAAATCCACCGATTGGGACGGAAATGTAGGCGGTTTTGGTTGTTATATTTTGTTGCCGCCGAACACTTCTGCCGATAATTTTAATCAGCAACTGATAGCTTACTCCCACAAGGTGGAATCGCCGGGCAATACCGACCTGCATTTTATACAACCATTAAATGCCGTGCACTATGATACCAGCGTTAGTAATTACAGCAATAAAACCATCAGTCACCAACTCCTGAATGTATTGTGGTTGATAGCCGCATTTATCCTGCTGATTGCCTGCGTAAACTTTGTCAACCTCTCCACCGCGCAGGCCGTTAACCGCGCAAAGGAAGTTGGTGTAAGAAAAGTGCTTGGGAGCAACAAATCCCAATTGCGAATCCAGTTCATCGCCGAAACATTTTTGATCGTTATGAGCGCCGTGGTGCTTGCGGCTGTTATTGTCCTGCTTGCATTACCTGCTGTTGGCAGGCTTTTAGAACTTTCGCTTTCCATCAACCTGTTCAGCGATCCGGCGGTTATTTTATTCCTGCTGGCCGTAACCATCGTGGTAACCGCACTCGCCGGCTTTTATCCCTCTGTTGTGTTATCGCGTTTCAATCCTGTCAATGCTTTAAAGAGCAAGCTCACATCTACTACAGGAGGGATTTCAATACGGCGGGGATTGGTGGTGTTCCAATTCATCATTGCCCAGGCGTTGATCATCGGAACGCTCATCATCGCCAGGCAAATGGATTATTTTATGAATCAACCGCTGGGGTTTGATAAGGACGCCATCATCAATGTCCCTTTCCGTGTAGACAGTGTGCGCATCAGCAAGCTGCGTTATTTAAAGCAGCAGCTATTGTCGGTAAACGGCGTGCAGGCCGTAAGCTGCAGTTCCAATACCCCGGTTGAAAATGGCACCGATCTGTGGAGCATTATTAAATATAACCATGCGGCAAAGCAAACGGACTTCCAGGTTATTACCAAATTCGCTGACGACGACTATTTGCCGGCATACAAATTACCGTTGGCAGCAGGCAGAAATATGAATCCGTCTGATACCGCGGGTGAATTCCTGGTAAACGAATCGCTGATGAAAGCTTTAGGCGTTAAAAACCCCGGAGACATAGTGGGAAAAAATATGACCACATGGCACGATCAAATTAAAGGAACCGTTGTCGGCGTATTGAAAGACTTTAACGACCGGTCTTTTCGCAATGATCTGGCGCCATTGCTTATTACTACCGACGTTGCCATGTACAACCAGGTGGGGATAAAATTGGCAACCACGAACATGCCTGCTACCATTCAATCCGTTAAAAAAATATTCGACCAGACATTCCCCGACTTCGTTTTTGAATACAAGTTTCTGGATGAGAAAATTGAAGGCTTTTACAAACAGGAAAGCCAGTTAGCGGCCTTGTATAAAATTTTTGCTGCTATCGCCATATTCCTTAGCTGTCTGGGCTTGTATGGTTTAGCCTCATTTATGGCCGTGCAGCGGATAAAAGAAGTTGGTATTCGTAAAGTGCTTGGCGCCTCCACAGGCAACATCGTTTATTTGTTTTCGAAGGAATTTATCATACTCATTGCAATTGCCTTTACCATTGCCACGCCCATCGCCTGGTACTATATGCACCAATGGCTGCAGGATTATGCTTATCGCATCAACATCAGCTGGTGGTTATTTGCCGCAGCCGGGCTTGTGGCGATAATTATCGCACTGGCCACCATAAGTTTCCAGGCTGTGAAAGCAGCGGTGGCGAACCCGGTGAGGAGCCTGCGGAGTGAGTAGGCAGTTGGCAGTAAGCAGTTGGGCAGTAGGCAGTAGCAGTAGGCAGTTGACAGTCGAGATGCCTCTTGGAATATTCGATTTAGTTTGAACACTATATTTGCATTCCGGGGGTGAGTTGCAGAACGCATTTTTATGTTTAAACAGGACTGCCGGCCAAAAGCACTATTTACTATTTCTTTTATTATATTTGTATTGAACGTAATAAGTTAATAAGCCATGACGACATTAACTATAGAAATCCCCGACGACAATAGTTCAGTACTTTCCGATTTAATTAAACTCACAAAAAATGCCGGTTTAAAAGTGAGGATCGATAATGACGAAGATAATTTGAGCAAAAGTGAGTTCCAATCACTTAAAAATGCGGCGGAAGAGGCTGTTTTAATTAAAAAGGGTCTTTCAAAGGGTATTCCTGTATCCGAATTGTGGAATGACTAACACCGTAATAGCTTCCGAAAACTTTCAAAAAGAAGCCAAATCCCTATTAAAGAAGTTTCATACCCTAAAGGAATCGATTGATAATATCATATCGGATTTAATAAAAGACCCTTACTGTGGCGATCCTTACGGACAAAAAATTTATAAGGTAAGATTAAAAGACAAAAGCAAGGGCGGAGGTAAAAGTGGAGGGTTCAGGGTACTATATTGCCATATCAGTAAAACCGATGAAGGCATTACGATATTGCTGATGTCAATATTTGATAAGTCGGACAGGGCCACCATCACTAAAGCAGACGCAGTTAAGAAACTCAACGATATACTCAAAGATTTGTAGAACAATTCCGAACTTGCGGGAGGCTAAAATCAATCCATAAGCTTACGTCTGCACTCCAAATCCGTACACCCCCAACGTCCGTTTTCGTTACAACAATCAGTATAAATAAAACGCTGTTTGCTACCTATCAGCAAGTTAGCTATTTGGAACAGGGATTGAAGCAGTAAATTACTTGAATTCATATACTTTCCATATCACCCCCTATGACCTGGCTCTCCTGGGAACCATATTTATCGGGCTGATGTTTGCCCTCCTGTTAATGTTCATCAAAAAGAATACCCGTATCGCAAATATGTTTTTGGGCCTCGCCCTGGTAACCATTGTTTTACAGATGGCCTGGGTATTGAGCATCGATATCCGGTTGGGAACCTACTTTCCACATTGGAGCTGGCTGCCGCTGCAATTTTCCCTGGCGCTCGGTCCACTGATCTATTTTTATGTGCATAGAATCACCCGGCCGGGATATGAATTTTGTTGGAAGGACCTGCTGCATTTCAGCCCCTTACTGCTTCAGCAAGGCGCCCTGGTATTGGAGACCAGGGAGAGCATAAGGACAGGCGCGGCTACTTATGATACGCTGATCTTTAAGCAGTTGAACCCGTTATTGCAATTGCTGGCGTTTATTTCGGTCATCATTTACCTTTACCTTTCTTACAGGCTGATAGGGCGTTTTTACAGGCGACTGAAATTTAACGGCGGCGACCGGTACCGGTACGAGTTACGCTGGCTACATAATTTATTGATAGGCTTTGGCCTGTTATGGCTTTTGTGGATACCTTTTATAGCGGCAGACTATTTTTATTACCATCACCAGTTAAGTATCCATTTTTATTATCCTTTATACTTGCTTTTGGCGGTCGCGATCATCTGGATAGGAGCCGTGGCTTTTTTAAGATCGGAGGCAGGCGTGCGGGTCGAAGCCCATCCGTTTTTAAAACCACCGCTTCCTGCGGAAATTAAGCAAAGGGGTATTTGGCTAAAGAAAGCCGTGCAAGCCAACCTGTATTACCAGGACCCGGAACTTAGTTTAACCTCACTTGCTGAAAAGCTTGGTCTGACCACCCATGAATTATCCCGCATCATCAACACAGCGCTCAAAAAAAGTTTCAACGACTTTATCAATGAATACCGCGTGGCAGAAGTGATCAAAAGAATGCAGGATCCGGCTTACGACAGAATAACGCTTCTGGGTATTGCGTATGACTCAGGGTTCAACTCAAAAAGTACTTTTAACCTCATTTTTAAAAAAATCACTGGCAAAACCCCGGCTGAATATAAAGCCGGCCTGAAAAAAGAATTCCTATCTTATAATTTAGGACGCTATGAGCAGTTTGCAGCGGTAATTTCGAATCAAGAAACATCTCACAGGTGGTCTTCTGCGAAATTAAACCGCAACTATATGTTTAAAAACTATTTAAAAATCGCGTGGCGGAATATCATCCGCAATAAGGCATTTTCCTTTATTAATATTTCCGGGCTGGGGCTGGGCATAGCCTGCAGCCTGCTGATCTTTTTATGGGTGCAGGACGAACTGAATATCGACGCATTTCATGCAAACCGGGCAAACCTCTATAACGTTTATGAGCGCGTATTTTCCGAAGGGAAGGTGGACGCTGGACGTGCGACGCCCGGCTTGCTTGCAACTGAATTAAAACGCAATATACCCGAAATTAAATATGCCAGCGGCTACTGGGAGGATGAACTGGAAACTTTATTTAGCGTAGGCGACAAAAATTTCAGCAATATCGGTACCTATGCCGATTCGGATTTTTTTAAAATGTTCAGCTACCCGCTGTTGCAAGGCTCCGCTTCTTCCGCGCTTGCAGCTCCTGCTGATATAGCGATTTCCCGCCGCATGGCCGAAGCTGTTTTTGGTAGCCCGCAGGCGGCTATGGGCAAAGCGATACAATTTAACAACGCCCATTTTTTTACGGTAAGCGCCGTTTTTAAAAACCTCCCCGTTAATACGTCGCAGCATTTTGATTTTGTTATTAACTGGCAATATTTGACTAAGGCGGTTGACTGGCTTCAAAACTGGGCCGACCGCAGCCCCCAAACCTATATTCAACTACAGCCCGGGGCAGACGCAGCAAAGGTCGAAGCTAAAATTAAAAACTTTGTTACAGCCTATTTGAGCACAACCGAAAAAACAGGTTTCCGCGTTGAGCTTGGCCTGCAACCACTAAATGAAGTGTACCTCAAATCGGTTTTCAAACGAGGTAAACCTGATGGCGGCCGCGTAGAATATGTAAGGTTGTTTACCATAATTGCCATATTTATATTAATTATAGCCTGTGTTAATTTCATGAATTTGGCAACGGCCCGTTCGGTAAAACGCGCTAAAGAGGTGGGCATCCGGAAAACGGTTGGGGCCGTTCGGATAAGGCTTATTGTGCAGTTCATTGGTGAAGCTATGCTGCTTACTTTCCTGGCTGTTATAACTGCACTTGTACTAATCGTACCGGTACTGCCTTATTTTAACCAGCTTACCGGCAAACATATCCTGTTACCGTTTAACGTGCCCGGTTTCTGGCTGGCAATTGCGGGCTTGTTGCTGGCAACCGGTTTTGTTGCCGGGAGTTATCCGGCGTTCTTCCTGTCGTCCCTTAACCCGGTAAAGGTGTTAAAGGGCGCGCTAAAATTCAGCCCGAATGCACTGCTGTTTCGCAAGGGGCTGGTGGTGTTTCAATTTGCGCTGTCTATCGTGCTTATTACCGGCACACTAATTATTTCGCAGCAACTACGGTACGTACAAACAAAGAACCTCGGCTTCGATCGCGAAAACCTCGTCTACATGCATTTTCCTTACCCGGAAGGTTTGGCAAGCGGATTTAAGGTGTTTAAACAGGAGCTTTTAACCATGCCCGGTATAAAAGCGGTTGATTATAGCGCGCAGCCTCCGTCGCATACCGATTATTACACTTATAACTTAAACTGGCCGGGCAAAAACCCCAATACAAAAGTTTTTGCCAATGCCAACGGGATTGGTTATGATTATTTCAAGCTAATGGGCATCCAATTCGTGGAAGGACGCCCATTTTCACCGGATTTTTCGACCGATACAACAGGCATTATCATCAATGAAACTGCCCTGAAGATGTTCGGCCTCAAAAACCCGTTAGGGCGACAGGTAATCCTTGACGACCGTCAGAGAACCATTTTAGGGGTAGTTAAAGATTTTCATTTTAAATCGCTGCACGAACCCATAGAGCCGCTTATCATGTTGCTCAACCCAAAGCCCGACTGGGGTTACGTACTTGTAAAAACAGAAGCCGGTAAAACCAGGCAAGGCCTTGCAAGCATGGAAAGCGTGTTTACGCAAATGGAGCGAAAATTCCCTTTCAGGTATTTGTTTGCTGACGAAGAATACCAGAAATTGTACAATGATGAAATTACCGTGGGCAAATTGAGCGACAGTTTCTCGTTCCTCGCCATCTTTATTTCCTGCCTCGGATTATTGGGACTAACCATGTTTACCGCCGAACAACGGCGGAAGGAAATTGGCGTGCGTAAAATAATAGGCGCCGGCGAAATTGATATAGTAGCGATGTTATCAAAAGATATTATAAGGCTGGTAATACTTTCAGCTATTATTGCCACGCCGATTGCCTGGGTGGCTATGAGCAACTGGCTGGAAAATTTTGCATACAGAATCAGCATGAACGGGTGGGTATTTTTAGCGGCAGGGCTAATTGCGATATTTATTGCTTTGGCCACTGTAAGTTACCAGGCTATCAGGGCCGCTTTGGCAAACCCGGTAAAAAGCTTAATGACAGAATAGATGCCACCCGCGCCTGTTCCAAGCGTCCCGCTTGAACCAATCTCCCTGTCAGCGCCCCGCTGACGATACTGTAGTAAGGGGCAAACTATTTCCCCCTTTTCAATACAAAGTGCATCTTTTGATCATTCAAAACTATATCCATCGCCACCGAATCCTGGTAGTATTTGCCCGTATGAGGTATAATTTCACCATCGAAGTTAAGTTTGAATGTCAGATCAGACCCGTTAACCTTACCTTCATCGATGGATACTGTCCCTTCAGGCCATCCTGCCGTACCCGTCAGCTTATTGCCATCAACTTTAAAATTGTAGGTCAATGTGTAGATATTGCCATCAAGCCCCCTGAATGGCCCCGACCAATTACCCGATAGATCGGCAAACGTGGCCAGCGACACAATAACCAGGCATAATAGCACGCCGGGCAGTAGAAATTTCCCTTTCATAATCTGTGTTTATCCGCAAGACGAAGGAAATGCTCAAATGGTTGCGAGTGTAAAAGAAATACAGGCCATCGGTTCATACTTGCGCCGTCCGGAAGGCGCCCGCTTCAAACGAAGCCTCACGTCGAAAGATTCGAGGCCGTTTTGCTTCTGCCGGCTGCAAATTCCTTCTGGTATTTTTCAATTGGATGCAATCAGATGGTTATCTTTAGAACGCAATCCCCGTTGGTAAATGAATTTGTTTTGAATAGCCAGTAATGTATCAGTCTGTTATGGCCAACTACGACTTTGAGTCAAAAGATTTTGCCTTATCCCCACAAGGCATCCACCTGCTGCGCAACAGGTTCAATTATAAAACAATCAACTTTAACGACGTCAATCAGGCTACATTTACCAGGGGCGTTGAAACAAAAAATCCGGTGCTTACCTTAATCGTCGGTGTATTGTTAATTGCTTTCGCGGTGTATCAATCAATTAGCGTATACGAAGACTTTCATGACCCTAACGTTAGCCAAATTTATATCGAATCGATTGCGGCGACTGTTTTACCAACGCTTGTAGGCTTTTATTGCATTTACATTGCTATAAAAAAAGTCCCTTTGCTGATTATTGAGCTAAACGACGAAAAACATAAGCTAAGCCTGCAGGATATTATTAATTCCGGCCGGCTGCACGTCCTGGAAACTTATTTGAAAGAGAAATTGAGGGATAAGTTTTATGATAGCCCAATGCTTTGAGGTTGTTGACAACCCACACCGGGCCAACTTTCTAGCCCAGTTTTTTCGCCCTTAAATCCATCAATTTGTGATCTCCACGCATAAATATCATTGATTCGCCGGGTAAATGACATTAACCAATTTAAAAAATCAAAATCGACCGGACACAACCCAGGATAGACTTTGAATTTGTCTTGTCATAGTGTTATCCAAGCGCTAATGAAACCGAAGGCGCTACGCCAGCACCTTTTTCAAATTATTATAGTCGTTGGTAACATTTTCCAGTGGCTTGGGCGGGTTGTCCTGCTCAATAAAAAAGTATTTCATGCCGGATGTGTGCCTTGCTTCAAAAATTGGTTTATAATCAATATACCCGCTTCCGATTTCTGTGGGTTCTTTTGTGGTTTTGTCCATATCCTTCACATGCCAAAGCGGGATGCGGCCGTGGTATTTCTTAAATAGCTCCACAGGGTTCTGCCCGGCCACCGTTGCCCAGCCAAGGTCAACCTCGCTCTTTACCAAATCTTTGTCAGTATTGCCCATTATGTAATCATAAGGCACTACCCCGTTTATTGGCACAAACTCAAAGCTGTGATTGTGAAACGCAAACTGCACCCCGGCTTTCTTGCATGCTTCCCCGGCTTTGCCAAACACATCCACCGCAAGTTTAACATCGTCCATGGTTTTTGTTGGTATTGCTGCACACACAAGGTATTCCAAACCGCCCTCCGCCGCTTCGTCGGCTAATTGCTCCGCATTGTCCCGCAGGTTGGCCGATTTGGGCATCTTCGCAATCATGGGTGCATATTTCTGTATTTGGGCAGAGTCTTTTGCATTGGTGGCCAGCTTCATCAAAGTGTCCATGGTAAAAGGCACTCCCCCCACATGCTCGCTGCGCCAGGTCATCCCCATGTCTTTTACAATACTCGCAAATTCCTTTGGTTTGTAGCCATAGTAAAGCCCTTTTGAGCCGCCCGCGCTTTCCAGGTTCTTATAACCAATTGCCGCCAGCTTTTGCAGTGTGCCTTTAGTGTCTGCATCCATTAAGCCGCCAACAGAATACAGCTGCAGGCCAATAGCATCGCCGGGTTTAGGCATCATAAAACCTGCAGCACGGCTAAGCCTCGGGTACAGTATGCCTGCGGCGGCAAGCATGCCGGTTTGTTGTAAAAATGTTTTTCTGTTCATGTCAATTATTTTGAGGTTTTTTAATTTTTAATGGCAGCAATAGCGACTCTGGAACGGGACGCCGCACTGCACGAACATCCGATCCCGATAGCTATCGGGACCCAAATAATAACCAATTCCGCAATTGGCACTCCGCATTCAACTAAATCCGAAACGGCGTTAGCCCCCTTGAGCACCGCTGAAAACGGCGCAGCCTTCTCGAATGCCTTGAAAAAAGAACAATCCATGAGAAAATAAACGATCGCGAAAAATCGAACATCCGATCCCGATAGCTATCGGTACCGAAATCAGGATTACACTATTCAACCGAATAACTTATAAAAGCGACCCTTTTACTGTCAGGGCTCCATGATGGTGTATTAATGGTTCCCGCGCCGCCATAAAACATGGGCGTTATATCTTTGATAGCTTTTGTTTTGGGATCCATTAAACGAAGTTTAACATCTTTACCAAACGGGTGGTTTTGTTTTTGATCGGCAGTATAGGCGATGTAAGCAATCCATTTATTATTTGGTGACGGGTGTGCAAACCAGTTGGAATTATCATCAAAGGTCATTTGCTCCGGGTTTGAGCCCTCGGGACCCATCCGCCAGATTTGCATGTGGCCGGTACGGTATGAATGAAAATAAATGTACTTGCCATCAGGAGAGTAATCGGGCCCGTCATCGAGGCCCGGAGTTTGGGTCAATCGTTTTGGCGTACCGCCTTCCACCGGAATGGTATAAACATCGAGATTGCTGAAATCTCCTCCGCAATAGGCTAAAGTCTTGCCGTCAGGGCTCCATCCATGCCAGAAGGAAACGTCGCTGGCGCTTACTTTTTTAGATTCGCCGCCGCCGGCAGGGACCAGGTAAATAGTAAATTTAAAAGTCTTTTGCGCGCGATTTGCCTCGGTCCTGGTTAATGCCAACCATTTGCCATCCGGCGAAATCCCATGGTCGTCCATGAGTTGATCAAGTGACCCGGTATTTATTTGTGTTAACGCTTTAGTGGCAATGTCCAGCTTATACATTTTGCCTCTAAAATTCATCACAAGATAATTGTCAGGATGCCAATTGGGCGCCTCGAAATCTCCTTTAGCAACTAATATTGTATCGATTTTTCCTGTTTTCACATCAACCGTCTGGATATAGCTCGTCGTGTCGTGTTTAGTTTGTGCGAATGCGGATGCCGCGATAAATAGGGAGAAAAGCATTGTGCCAACCGGCTTAAAAAATGACTGAAAAGCCGGGAATGGATTAGATTTGCTCATATCAGTAAGAATTGGTGTTTATAATTTTTTTAGAAAACTTCGATAAAGTTAAGGTTATTATTTTCAGAATGTTGTTTTGCCACAAGTAGGTTACCATTCAATCGCCTAACTCACTGAATTGAGCTATCTTGTCAAAAACCGGTTATTTTAGAAGCGCTATTTTTTCCAACCACTTCTTTATTTCATCCCGCGCCTGTTTTTCCTTTTCTCCCCGCATTACAAAGTAGATTCCATCCCTTTCTATCCCACCTGTGATTGTAAAACCATCCAATATCTTACTGTTCGGGCACAGGTCTTTTACTGTTTCAAAACCACTTCCCACACCATAGCCTGCATTCGTATTAAATGGTATAACTGTTTTGCCGGCGAAATTGTATTGATGCAGAAAACTTTTCATTGGCGGTGGCATTTGCATATCCCAGGTGGGGAATCCGACGAAAACAATGTCATAATCCTGGATGCCGTCAATTTTGGTTTTTAGCGGCGGCAAATAGCCGGTTTCATCTTCTTGAACCACCTGTTCCACCGTTTGACGGTAATTTTCAGGGTAGGGTTTTTGCAATTCAAGTGCAACCAACTTGCCGCCAACTTCGCTTTGTATAATTTCAGCTATTGCTTTCGTGTTATTAGTTCGCGACAAATAGACAATTAATATTTTTTTGTTGGATAACGATTGTCCATTAGCATAAAGCGAGATCATACATAAATTGATAAGGAGAAAATGAAAGACAAACCTTTTCATATTCTCCCATTACGTTTTACCAGGGGCTTCCACGCCTGATAAAGACAGCACGAATGGAGGCAGTCGCTCGCCTCCAATTTTTATCGCAGCCAGTTCCGTGTTGAACTTATTCAACTCGTCCGGCGTAAAATGAACTTGCGCTGCGCCGGTGTTTTCCTGCATATGGGCCATTTGCGTAGTGCCGGGAATGGGGACGATCCACGGTTTTTTGGCAAGCAGCCAGGCCAGGGAAATTTGACCGGGCGTAGCATCTTTCTGTTGTGCCCACTTTTTAAGTAAGTCAACAAGCGCAATATTCTTTGTAATGTTTTGCCGCGAAAACCGGGATTCCATCGCTCGAAGGTCCCCAGGTGCGAAACCTGTATTAGCATCAATTGCACCGGTCGTAAAGCCCACACCGAGCGGGCTCCAGCAAACAAATCCAATACCGAGTTCCTCGCAAAGCGGAAGAATGATGTCTTCAGGTCCGAGCCATAAAAGCGAATATTCATTTTGGATAGCCGTAACAGGGTGAATGGCATGCGCCCTCCCGACGGTCTGGGGACCGGGTTCAGACAGCCCGTAATGCAGCACTTTTCCCTGGCCAATCAAATCTTTGATGGCCCCAACAACATCTTCTATTGGCACGGTCGGGTCGACGCGATGCTGATACAATAAATCAATGCGGTCGGTGCGAAGCCGTTTTAGCATATTTTCTGCGACCTCTTTAATGTGGTCGGGCTTGCTGTTCAATCCTCCACGCATTTGACCGGTTTGCTGGTCGATATTCCAGCCAAACTTCGTTTCGATCACGATCTTATTCCGGAATGGGGCTACGCCTTCGCCGAGTATCCGCTCACATTCAAATGGCCCATATGCTTCTGCGACATCAAATAAGGTAACACCCTGGTCGAAAGCGGACCGGATGATCCTGATCATTTCAGGCCGCGAAGGGATGGTTGTTTGATAGGTGCGACTCATATTCTGCACGCCCAGGCCAATGCTTGACACTTCCAGCTTACCGCCAAGTTTGCGCCGGGCGGGAGGAGCGATTGATGCAGGCATTCCGGGTGTAAGACCGGCAGCCCTGGCGCCAGATGCCAGCAGAGAGCCTCCGGCAATTGTTAAGCTTGATTTTAATAAGTCTCGACGGTTCATATCTTATATATTAAAGATTAATGTTGTGGCTCTGTAGCCGGAGGAATATCAGTCTTCATCTTAACCGGTCTTAACAGCGTTGAAAAAGTGAGTGACCCCATTTTCCACTTACCGTCTTCTTTAATGTATACTTCCGTCACCATAAACGCGTGAACCACTTCGTTTCCGCCAACTACTGCCAGCAAATCGATGTCGTTTAACAAGACAGCCGTATTACCAAAAATGTTTACAGATGCTCCATAAACATCTGCTTTTTTGTACCAGATGAAACCATTTTTTATCGTATTCAATTCCTGGGTTTTGCCCCAGCTACCACCCATGTGGACAAAGACGCAGTTTTCAGCAAACAGCCCGTTCAGGGTATCTACGCTTTTGTTGGCCATCCATTGCCATTTGGCCTTGGAAAGATCGAGAAGTTCCTGTTGTTCCTTTGTCGGCGTTGATGTTGTCGAGCCCGGTAAGTTTGCCTGGGCATGTGATAGCTGCACACCGGCTAAGCAGAGCAGAAGTCCGATAATCGTCTTTTTCATGGTTTATATTAATTATTAAAGGGTGATTCAATATTTATCGTTAATCGTTCATTTTTCGTTCTCCGAGCCATCTCACCATTTTGGGGTCACGGTGATCAAAAAAGCTGCTGGTCTTGCTGTCTAATGTTTTGATGGCTTCCATGTCTTCGCCGCTAAGCTCAAAATCCAGGCTATTGAGGTTTTCGGCCATTCTTTCCTTTCGGACTGATTTCGGTATCGCCACCACGCCGCGCTGCGTAAGCCAGCGAAGGACTACCTGTGCGATTGATTTGTTATACTTAGTACCGATGGATTGCAGCACCTTGTTATGGAAAAGGTTGTTTCTGCCCTCGGCAAATGGTCCCCATGATTCGATCTGTACGTTGTTTTCGATCATGAACTGCTGCGCCTCTATTTGCTGGTGAAACGGATGGGTTTCAACCTGGTTAACAGCCGGTACGATCTCGTTATTAACTATCAGGTCCATTAGCCTGTCAGGGTGAAAGTTACTCACACCTATCGCCCTTATTTTCCCTTGTTTATAAAGTTCTTCCATGGCCCGCCATTCGCCGTACACATCGCCGAAAGGCTGATGGATCAGGTAAAGGTCCAGGTAGTCTAGTCGCAGCTTCCTTAGTGAATTTTCAAATGCTTTTTTTGCACCTTCATAGCCGTTGGCGTGTATCCAAAGCTTGGTGGTAATAAATAATTCCTCCCGTACAATACCGCTATTTTTTATTGCCTTGCCTACAGCTTCTTCGTTCATATACGACTGTGCCGTATCAATTAACCGGTACCCGGTTTCTATAGCATCCGTCACACTTTTTTCACATTCAGCCAGGTCGGTTACCTGGAATACGCCGAATCCTAAGATTGGCATCTCGACGCCATTATTTAATTTTACTTTTTGCATTTTATCTTTTAATTAAACCTGTACAAAGGTCATATCTTTTGCCATCGTATTCACGATATAGATTACGGATATCTGTACCACTTTTACTGGTTGAAAAAAACATAAATCAGAATAACTACCTACCGTCCAAAATTTTTAACTTTTGGTAGTATTTATGAAATGCTTAACCTGTTAATGCAGGTTGCCGGAGGTAACAGCCCTTTCAATAACGTCCAGCCTTGCTTTCCTTGGGTCAGGTTCACCTACCGCGGAACCATCGGGCTTAAACTCGATAAGTTCATTTGAATTGGGATCGTAAACCGGCCATTTCGGCAAGCCGCTTCCGTTAGGATTGCCTGTTTTGGCAAAATTTGTCCAATACGTGTTCATCAGTTTAGCGACCCTATGATCCTTTGATATGGTGTCAGGCCCAGTCCTTGTTCTTAAGTTGTTGAACACATAGCCTATTTCAGATGCGTGTGCCGCACCGTAGCGCATAAACTGCTGCATGGAAGGAGACACGTAGGAGAAAAGATATATATAAGCAGGGGCTCCTTTGGCAACCATTGACCTGGCGCTAAAACGGGCCGGCTCTGCCCATACTTTGTCGGTGTTTACTAAAGAAAGAATTTTGGCAAACTCGGTATTACCATCCGGGTCGTAGACGGCTTTCGCATCATCCTTCATAGCGCCAAACAGGTTAAATAATGTTTCTTTCGAATTAGCGTTAACAAATCCTGCCGGAACTTCGGCACTATTCGAACCGATCATTAAAGGCACTTTTTCCTGCCTGCCAGCTTCGTAAGCGCTTTGCGCCGTTTCTACAACCAGTTTACCGTCGAGAATTGGTCCCGGGTATATCGGCGTTCCATTTGCGTCTCTTTCCTGGCCGCCATCTACAATTTCTGCCGTGCTTAACGCGCGCAGCTTATCCAGCGCTACAGCATCTGTACCCTCAATGCCGTGCTTTTTGGCAAAGTTAATACCTATAGTTTCAGCTGACACCGGATAATAGGAGTCCGCGTTTTCTTTATTGATCGGGCGACCGGTTAACACGCCATCACGCCCACCGCCTGACTCGACAATAGCTTTTTGAAACAAACCCTTTGCAGAGGGAATAGTCAAAAGCGATTGTACGGATACACCACCGGCAGACTCGCCGAAAATAGTAACGTTCTTGGGGTTGCCGCCAAAAGCAGCAATATTTTCCCGTACCCATTTCAATGCTGCCATCTCATCCATATAAGCATAATTCCCTTTTGCTTCTTCAGGATGTTCCTGCGAAAGCGCCGGGAATGCAAAGAACCCAAGTCGGCCTACACGATAATTAAAAGTGACCAAAATAACCCCCCGGCTGGTAAATGATGATCCCGTAAAGTCCGGGCCCTGGTTTCCGCTCCCAAAAACAAAGCCGCCGCCGTATATCCATACCATGACAGGTAATTTTGCCCCTTGAGAAATCCCTGCAGGTTTCCATATATTGAGGAACAGGCAATCTTCTGACGATGTTGGCGAAATTCCGGTAGCATTGCGCTGAAAGCCGGCCTGCGCAGGGTCTGCGCCGTACCTGGTGGCATCCCGTTCGCCCTGCCAGGCAGGAAAAGGTTGAGGCGCCCGCCAGCGAAGTGGGCCAACCGGTGCGGCGGCAAAAGGTATTCCTTTAAAGCTGGAGACGTTTCCATCGGTTAGACCGCGCAGCACGCCGGATTTGGTTTGAACCGTCGGCCCTTGTTGCCCCGGTTCGTTTTCGGGCTGCTGGGCGCATGCGGAACATGCAACCAATAATGCAAAACTTATTAATACGCTTTTCATAAAAATTATATAATCAGGTAAATCGCTTTAGTCATAGCCTATGATTACGGCTTCTGGTTCTGTTCGACGTTACAAATGTGAAGCGATTTATCGACGTCGATAGGATACAGGTTACGGATGTTTGTACCATTTTTACTGTTTCGGTTTATGCCGAATGTCAATTGATATATTTAATAATAACTTTGATTGGACAATAAACTAGCTATATGGATAAGATGCTTAGGTTCAATACGATAAGTGAGTACAACGCTTTCAACAATAACATCACGAAACATCCGCTGGTTAGTGTTGTTGATTTTTCGAAGGCGGCGCCAAGAAGCGGTTCCCGAATGTATTTTGGTTTTTACACCATCTTTTTGAAAGATGTAAAATGTGGCGACCTGGTTTATGGAAGAAACACCTACGATTACCAGGAAGGAACACTGGTTTTTATGGCTCCGGGCCAGGTAGCCGGGATGAGAGGCAATGGAGAAGTCTATCAGCCAAAAGGATTCGGCGTAGTGTTCCATCCGGATTTAATTCCCGGTACATCTCTTGGTAAACACATACAGGAATACAGTTTTTTTGACTATGCGTCCAATGAAGCCTTGCACCTTTCTGATAGGGAAAGGGAGATCGTACTGGACTGTTTCTCTAAAATCGATTACGAATTGGACCAAACAATCGATAAACACAGTAAAAGGATGATCACTACAAACATCGAATTGCTCTTAGGCAATTGCATCCGGTTTTACGACCGCCAGTTTATCACCCGGGAACATGTTAATTGCGGGATTTTGGAGAAATTTGAGCTGATGCTAAACGGCTACTTTGAATCCGACAAACCGCAAACAGTAGGGTTGCCGTCGGTTGCCTATTGCGCCGAACAACTTAACCTATCCCCCAATTATTTTGGAGACGTGATAAAGAGGGAAACTGGTAAGACCGCAATGGAATATATCCAGGCTAAACTGATCGATATCGCCAAGGAAAGGATTTTCGATACAAATAAAACCATCAGCCAAATCGCCTATACGCTCGGCTTCAAATACCCCCAGCATTTTGCCAGGTTATTTAAGCAGCAGGTAGGGCACACACCCCTTGAATATCGGTCTCTTAATTAAAAGTATCTATAAAGCAGGTCGTTATGCTTAATTGAAAATAGGTTTATGACTACGATCAACATCAATGGAAAACAGCATCAGGTTGATGCTGACCCCAATATGCCGCTTCTTTGGGTCATCAGGGACATTATCGGCCTAACCGGAACTAAATACGGTTGCGGCGTTGCGCAGTGCGGAGCCTGCGTAATTCATTTAAATGGCGACGCTGTACGATCATGCGTTACAAAGTTAAGCCGTGCCGCAGGGCAGCAAATAATCACTATCGAGGGCCTGTCGCAAAATAATGACCACCCGGCGCAACTTGCCTGGAATAAAGAGAATGTGCCGCAATGCGGATATTGTCATTCCGGTCAGATTATGTCTGCTGCTGTGTTGTTGCGGGACAATCCTAACCCTACCGATGCCGATATCGATGCAGGCATGGCAGGAAATATTTGCCGTTGCGGCACCTATCAGCGTATCCGCAAAGCGATTCACGTTGCTGCTGAACTGCAGAGAAAGGAGGCGGCCAGCAAATGAAACGTCAAAATAAGGTCACGGGAAACCGACTCTTCCGGCTTAAATCAATACTGGTCATTGCTGCTATATCTGGCCTGATCGGCACAATGGCATTTACCCGGACTGACGGTGGTAAGTCAAACAAATCAGCAATGTCCGACGTGTTCAAACTGAAGAAAGACAGCGTTGCATCCGTGCGGGCATTTAAGCAGGTCTATACGGTTTTAATGAGCGCAGTTTGCATGAACTGCCACCCGTCGGGAGATATTCCCTTGCAGGGAGACGACAGCCATTTGCACACAATGTCACCCCGGCGCGGCATTGACGGCAGGGGTGTATATGCCATGAAATGTTCGAATTGCCACCAGGCAACCAATACACCAGGGCTGCACACACCGCCCGGCAATCCGAATTGGCATCTCCCGCCTGCGAATATGCGAATGGTTTTCCAGGGAAGGACACCTCACCAATTAGCAAAACAGCTGGTTGATCCAAAACAAAATGGCGATAAAGACCTGAAGAAATTAATTGCGCATGCCGATGATGGATTGGTATTGGGGGGCTGGAACCCCGGGGAAGGTCGCACGCTTCCGCCGATGAGCCACGCGGCGTTCAAAAAAGCGTGGATCACCTGGCTTACAACCGGCGCGTATGCACCAAAAGGAAAATAATATTGATGGAACGAATAATCTGACTACGATGAGCACAAATGATATTTCCAGGAGACATTTTTTAAGGGCAGCCGGGTTGACCGGTACTGCACTTTTTGTCGGCCTGTATTTTCCTGCAAATGCAAAGGAACCGAAGGTAGCCACTGCAGGTGCAGTTGGGGCAAGCGGGATAGAATTAAATGCCTGGGTACACATCGATACGGATGGCAAGGTTACCATATTCAGCCATCGTGCCGAAATGGGCCAGGGCGCTTACCAGAGTGTTCCGCAGATCGTAGCTGAAGAGCTTGAAGTAGATGTGGATGCTATCGACATTCGTTTTGCCCCGGGGGACCGTCAAAAATACGGCAACCAGGTGACAGGCGGTAGTTCCACTATTCGCGGGTCGTACAAAAACCTGCTTAAGCTGGGCGCCACCGCCAGGGAAATGCTGATAACGGCGGCCGCAACAAAATGGAACGTGGCAGCGTCCGACTGTTACGCCGAATCGGGCCATGTTGTCCACCGCCTATCTGGTAAGAAATTCCACTACGGAGAATTGGCGGAAGCTGCTTCGAAATTAGAGGCGCCAAAGAATGTGGTGCTCAAAAAGCGCGCCGACTATAAGCTGATCGGTAAGCCGCTTAAAAGGCAGGATACCCCTTTAAAGACGAATGGTTCAGCCATTTTTGGGTTGGACTTCAGGCTGTCGGGCATGCTTTATGCTGTTGTTGAACGTAATCCCCGCCTGAGGGGAAAACTGAAAAACTTCGATGCTACGGCGGCACTAAAAGTGCCCGGAGTCAAGAAGGTCTTCAACATACAAACAGGCGTTTTTCAAACCTTCAGGGACGGCGTGGCCATAGTGGCCGACAGTACCTGGGCTGCTATGCAGGGTCGCAAAGCGCTCAGCATTGAATGGGATGATACAGGCTTTGATCATGTGAGCACTGCCGATATCTACCGGCAGCAAAATGACCTGGTGCAAAATCAGGAAGGACTTTCGGCAAGAAAACAGGGTGACCCCGACGCAATTTTAGCGACTGCTACACAAAAATTAGATGTCACTTACCAAACTCCCTATCAATCGCATAGCGCTATGGAACCGCTCAATTGCGTTGCCTGGTATCAATCGGACAAATTGGAGATATGGGGACCCATCCAGGCGCCGGAATGGGTGCAGGACTTTCTGTGCCCGCAATTTAAACTACCCAGGGAAAAAGTGATTATTAATATGACCTTTTTGGGTGGTGGATTTGGAAGGAAGGCTTTTATGGATTATCCACACGAGGCCTCTTTAATCTCGAAAGAGATGGGCCTACCCGTGATGGTGGTTTGGTCAAGGGAGGACGACATGACACAAGGCCCCTACCGGGCGGGTATTACTTATCGTTGCCAGGGTGCAATCACGGATGGTAAGCTCACCGCGCTTAAATTTAAAGCTGCCGGACAAAACATTTATCATTGGATGGGAATGCCAAAAGACCGGGCAAACGGCAGTATTTCGGAAGGGTTTTTAGCGCCCTACTATAAAAGCATCGCTAATGTAAGCTTTTGGGACGTGCCGTTTGAAATTCCAATTCCAAATGTTTGGTGGCGCTCGGTGTATGCCTCGACAAATGGTTTTGCTTATGAAAGTTTTCTTGACGAATTAGCCCATCTTGCAGGAAAAGATCCGCTTGATTTCAGAAGGCAATATTTGAATGACGACCGGTGCCAAAAACTAATCGATAAAATGGAAGAAGTCTCCGGTTGGAAGGCCAGGAAAAGCGGCGATGGTTTTGGAGCGGCCATTACAGAATGTTTTGGGACAACGGTTGGCCATGTAGTTAAAGTTTCCCGAAATGCGGATGGGAAGGTCAGGATAAACCACGTTTGGGCCGTGATGGATTGCGGCTGGTATGTAAACCCGGACATCATTCACGCCCAGGTAGAAGGCTGTGTGTTAATGGCGCTTGGCGCGGCAACCAAACACGAGATCACTTTTAAAGACGGGTTGGTGGAGCAGCGAAACTTTTATAATTACATAATGCCTCGGATCAATGACATGCCTAAAGTAGAAGTGCATGTAATGGAAAACGATTCGGACGCAGGCGGAGTTGGTGAACCCGGACTACCACCTTTTGCGCCCGCGCTAACTGCCGCTATTTTCGACCTCACCGGCAAACGGATCAGGAAGCTGCCGTTCGACATTACAGCTGTTTAATTTCAATTTTCTCCGTCCCCAGATGGTCTCTGGCAGGTTCAAGTTTACCCACAAAAATCACGATCCTCACAATTGATTTTTGCCGCAGGTTTTTTATATAATATCCTAAAAATAAACAAGTTATGCGTAATTGCGAGGAACAGCCTGTCCCGACCATTCGGGAAAGCAACCGCTACACATGCAAATCAACGTGTAAAATGTCATCAGAACCACACCGCCGCAAGCCATTCTTCCAGTGCAACGGCGAGTAGTCGTTAAAGGAATTGTAGAATTGATTTCCTCGTAAACTATTTTATGGGTAAACTTAAACCGGCACGGGACCCTGCACGGCACTATGCCCGGAACAACTTACAAGCCTCGCTCTCCAGTTTTTGTCGTATCCAATCCCGGCGTTTTATGATCATTAACATCACTGCATTGTCGTTTGGGAGTCGCTTGCTAAACGGAAAATCAGGATTTGAATTTACGTGAGCGAAAGCGCCGATCATATTTTTTTATAAGTTTGTGAGTCAACCGCCTTACATGCTTTGATGCAGATTTGCCAGATTAGATAAAGCACCCGGACGAGTTCAAAAGATTTGATTTTCCGACTTAGTGATTTATATTAAATGGCGCCAAATTCACATCGTAAACAGCCTTTACCCGGATGAAAATACCATTGACGCTAATCCTTTTATTCGTTGGTATTTACGTATTCGGCCAGGATGCAGAAATTTTCAAGCCCAACCCGCACCGCCGCGAACTGAAGGCCGTCAAGATAAGCGGTAATATAAAGGTTGACGGCGTGCTGGACGAACCCGAATGGGCTCTATCTACCGGCGCTTCGGATTTTATACAGGTGGAACCTTACCAGGGCAAACCCTCCAAGTTTGTTACCATTGTTAAAGTACTTTTCAATCAGAAATACATTTATTTTGGGATCATCTGTAAAGACCCACAGGGGAAAAAAGCCATCATGGCTACGGATTTTGCACGGGACTTTGACTACACCCGCCACGACCTCGTTAACCTGGCGTTCGACACCTTTAATGATAACCGGAACGCTATTGTGTTCGCGACAAATGCCTATGGCGTGCAGCGTGATCTGCTATCATTCGACGACTTGTATTACGACATTGACTGGGACGGCTTGTGGAGCGTTCGCACAACCCGCAGCGATTCGGGCTGGGTTGCCGAGATGGCCATTCCCTGGAAAACCCTCCGTTACCCCAAAAGCGACGATACAACCCGCAGCTGGGGATTTAATATGTACCGAAACAGGCGGCTCACAAATGAGATCAGCGCGTTTTCACCCTTTCCCCGCATTTTTTCGGCCACGCACATGGACTATGCTGGCGTATTAACCGGGCTGCAGCCTCCGCCGAACGCCACGAATATCACCGTTGACCCCTATATCCTGGCGTCTGATGACCATTATAAAAACTTTGGCAGTTCAGAGCCGCCCTCATCCCTTAGTTTTAAGTACGGCGGCGACTTGAAATGGACGGTTACCCCCAATGCGGTACTTGATCTGACGGCCAATACAGATTTCGCGCAGGCCGATGTGGACCAGGAAGTAAACAATACCACCCGTTTTAATGTGTTTTATCCGGAAAAGCGGCAATTTTTCCTGGAGAACGCCTCCCTTTTTGGTGTGCAGGTGACCCTGAATGGCGACCAGGCAGGGGGCTCTATGCACTACCAACCGTTCAACAGCCGTACCATTGGCTTAGATACCAGCGGGAATCCTATTCCCATTGTTGGCGGCGGCAGGTTCGTATACCGTTCGGCAACCATGAATTACGGGGCAATGGCCATACGTCAGCAGGGTTATGATGGCGGTCCGCCAACTGATTTCTTCGTCGGGCGGTTCTCTCAAAACTTTGGCAGCCAGGACCGTATTGGCGGGCTGGTGACATTAAAGGACCAACCCGGCGCAGCGAATATCGAAACGACAGTAGATGGTTTTTTCCGCATTGGCGAATCAAACTCCATTAATGCGATTGCTACCCAAACTACCACTACAAATACCGGGCAAAAGGGTTTTGGAGGGATTGTGCAATACTTCAACAACACCAACAGTCACGAGATCTGGTTAACGGAGTCGGTTATAACAAAAAATTTCGACCCAGAGATGGGCTTCATTTCGCGCAGCGACGTGATCGCGACAACCCCCGGCGTAAATTATTTCTACAGGGGCCATCTGCTCCCTTTTAAAAGCTTTTTGCTGGCCTATTCTCCGGGAATATTGCCCGAGCTATACTATACCGCCTCTACCGGCAAGTTCTCCGAAGCTGATCTGCCTGTATTTCCAGTCTGGTTCAACTTTAAAGATGGCGGTTTCGTGGGTTACGGTTTTGAATCCGTAAGGCAGCACCTCACAGCAACTTTTTCACCGCTCAACGTAAATATAGCTCCGGGTGATTACCAGTATTTTAATCAGCAGATTTATTATTCAAGCGACCCATCCAAAATGGTGAATGCCCAGGTTACTTTCAGTACCGGCACTTATTTTAACGGCAAACTCATCGCGGCTGATTACAAAGTACAGTTTGCGCCCATTCCGTATGTATCCTTCCAGGCCGAATTTAACCAAAACAAATTTGATGGTGTAGGTATCGAAAATACCACTAAGGAAATTGACTTGTATATTTTACAGTGGCGTTTTGCGCTCAACCCGCGATTGCAACTCACAGGCATCTATCAAAAAAATGCGGTGAATAATTCAAACAGTTACAACCTTCGGTTAGCATGGGAGTTTTCACCCTTAAGCTATATATATTTTATTTACAACCGTGGCGTAAACACGGAACTGAATGCGCCTCCGTTAATAGCGCAAACCGAAAACCACTTGACTTTTAAAATGAGTTTCCTGCAGCAGTTTTAATCAACAATAATCCCGTATTCATAAATGGATACTATTTAAACCTTCCGTCTCCGCAGGGTATCCCTAACGTTTAAGTTTACCCTCGAAAGTTGAAAAATGTCTGGTCATTGGTTTGGCTCATTTTATTTTACTTAAATAATTAAAAATCAACATCTTACTCGTCATTGCAAGGAGCAGCCTTTCCCGACCATTCGGGAAAGCAACCTCTACAAACGCAAATCAATGTGTAAAATGCGGTCAGAACCACCACGCCGTAAGCAATTCCCACCAGTGCGATTGCCGGTAGTCGTAAACGGTATTGTAGAATTGCTCTCTTGTAAACTGTTTTGTGGGAGAACTTAAACCGGAACGGGCCCCTGCGCTGCACTATTAGAGCGCCAGATGAAATCCCCCTATGCTACTGCAAGTTTCCTGGCTTGGGCAGTGAGCAATTCGCTATAAACTTAATTAATCTGTATATTTATTCCTCTTAAAAAACCTTCAGATATCAGCCTAAATGAGAAAGTCAACCATTCTACTCCTTTCATTTGTTGCAATCGTGATTGCGTTCGTTGCAATAAGAGAGGTGATCTATCCATCTGCAAAAAATAAAAATAGAAATAAATACGTAAGATGCATTTCTCAGGAATATCTGGACCTCTTCAGGCCGGAAATGCAAAAGGAATTTCTGGCCTCCGGAGTTTTGGGTACTATAACCATGCCCTCAGGGATATCGGTTTCTTCAATAGTTTATGGCTATGAGGAGAACGGCAAAGGTAGGGCATATGACATTGAATTATTTAAGGTTGGGCTAAAGGACGATAGCCCCCTGGATGAAATTATTAAGGTAAAAAAAGGCGACAGGATGGAACGCGCGGATACTAGTTTCACCAACCTTATGGAAGGCGGTTTTGACCTACAACTTAAATCGGGTAAAAATGAGCCGGTATCAAGATTGGAATGGAGTTTTAACGGTGATATATCAAAACTAATTTCAAAGCAAGATGACTTGCTTTACTACAATGTCCAATTCAATTATTTTACGCTGAAATTTAACAACGGAACTGAATTTTGGGCCAAAAGAACATCAGGCATTTTCTTATCCCTTCCTTCATCCGGAAAATTTATCTTTATAAAAAAGAAGCAAGTGTTATACATGATCTTTTTTGCAGATATCGACGCATCTTTTTTAAAGCCAAATGATGTTTTAAAGACAATAAATGAAAACCTGATCAACCCAAATGGACATAGTCATTGAAAGAAATATAAATGAAAGTTCTCTTGCAATTAATAAAATGCAATGGCAAATGTTTTTGAAAAAATATTACCTGTCCGTAACTTTTTATGCTGCAATTGGGACTGTTTTTATTATTGTGAATTTCAAAGGTGATTCTCCCTACGGGCTTGCATTTGGTATGGGGTTTGTGCTGTTTGCCTTCTTCCACATTTTAAATTTTATCCTGGCAAGCGAAAAATCGCAAGACCGGATAAAAATGGAACTAGTAAAACGATCGAAGACCGACCCGATTACTCGAATTAAATTAAGCGATTCGAAATTTATTCAGGAAAACAGAGACGTAAAAGTGGAATTGAGTTGGGATGCTTTTCAATCCTATAAAATTTATAAAGGTTCAATTTTTTTGATATTAAGTTCTTATTTGGATTCATATGTGTTGCATAAAAGCGACATGTCGGACGGCCAATTTTCTGAAATTTCAACTTTTATTTCGCGGATATTGCCCGAGAAAAAATAAATAGAACTAAAATTCAAATTCTCCGCCCCCGCAAAATCTCAGGAACGGGACCCTGCGCTGCACGACCCTTAAACAACTCGTTCTTATTTATTCAACCCTGAACCGCCTTTCACTCGTTTCTTCATATCCCGCAATGCCTTAGTCCTGTTCTTTTTTAGCGGTTCTGTTATCTCAGGCGGAGCGCCATCAGGATTGTATTTTTCGGCCCAAAGGGTTATTTCACAAAGAACCGGAATCAGTTCAATCGCTTTTTCAGTAGGGCGATAGAGGAATTTGGATTTATTTGTTGGCGCGGTATGCTTTGTAACGAACCCTTCCTGCAGCAACACGCTGAGCCTGTCGGTCAAAATATTTGTAGCGATCTTTTCATCCGAACACAAGAATTCACTAAACGAATCTTTCTCATACAAAAGCAAGTCCCTCATAATCAACATTGTCCATTTGTCGCCAAATATATCCAGGGTATAACCTATGGGGCACCCTGACCTTCTGCTAATCGTCTTCATAAAAAAAATAAAAAAAGCTCTTGCAATTTGCAATAACTATATACATTTGTACTTGCAATTTGCAAGTACAAATGTAACAAAATAAATTTTCTCCAAAACTAATTCCATGAAAGCAATTCAGTTAAAAGCATACGGACAGCCACCAGAGAACGTCGGCGTCGTAGAAATTAATGACATCACTACAATTAACAATGATGAAGTTATTATTGAGGTTTTGTACAGCCCCGTGAATCCAAGCGACCTACTATTGATGCAGGGTACTTACCCCGTACAACCCAAATTGCCTGCTGTAATTGGACAAGAGGGTGTAGGCAGAGTGGTTTCGGTTGGCGCATCTGTTACAACTGTTAAACCGGGCGATATTGTTACTATTCCATTTGGCACATTTGCCTGGAGTGAAAAGGTTGTGGCCAAAGCTGCGGGGCTGGTTGTGCTGCCGCCGAACGTGGATTTACAGCAAGCGGCGATGCTTTCCATAAACCCTCCCACCGCAGTGCTGCTGCTGGAAGAGTTTGTTTCGTTAAATCCGGGAGATTGGATCGTACTCAACGCAGCTAATGCTTCGGTAAGCCATACGATCATCGCAGTAGCAAAATCAAAAGGCCTGAAAACGCTGGGTATAGTCAGGAGAAAGGAGGCTGTGGATGCGGCGCTGAAGGCGGGTACAGACGCTGTTTTACTGGAGGCTGAAAACACCGTTGGCGAGGCCAAAAAAGCGACCAATAATGCAGAAATAAAGCTGGGGCTTGATGCGGTTGGCGGCAGAGCGACCAATACCATCGCCGAAATTCTTAGCAGCGAAGGCCGCCTCGTGTGTTATGCCATGATGAGCCGCGAACCCATTAATGTAGGCCAAATCAGCCTCATTTTCAGACGGGTACAAATTCACGGGTTCTTTATGTACCTGCCAAATTACGTCCCTAAGTTAAAAAATGCCATACTGAAATCGGTACAACTACTGGAGCAGGGAAAATTAAACGTCCCGGTTGCAAAAATATATCCGCCGGAGGAGGTGAAAGAGGCGATACAACACACGATAGATGGTGGTA